>Ga0065711_1031444_pt1 | contig 29649 bp, 24 predicted proteins | sample Hoacrofraction12_FD_59098 | JGI IMG/M metagenome (GOLD analysis project Ga0065711, IMG submission 59098) | Hoatzin crop microbial communities from Cojedes, Venezuela - Epithelial fraction 12 v2 (version 2) | ecosystem: Host-associated > Birds > Digestive system > Esophagus > Crop | place... | reverse complement strand
ACGGGGGGACGGACACGGGGGCATTTTTACAAAGCACACAGTTCCCATTCTGTAGCCCATATTCTGTTCTTGTTCATTGTCACCAAAACTTCATAGATAACAAGCAGACTGAAAGGGGTGTAAACGAATGTAGACGCTGCCCCCCTCCTTAGTTTTCTGAAATCAAGCCAAAATTGTCGCATTTCATAGATCCTGAATAAAACCATAAATTCTTCCCCATGGAGAGCAGGGTGTTCCCCTTGAAAGCTGGCTTGTGGTTGCAAACCACTTAAGGAACATAGGCCAGGTTTCTAAGGCTCGCGCTAAAACTGAAACTGAGGCACGTCTACATTTTTTTGTAATACATAACTTTTGTTTCCTTTTCCCTGAAAACAATGTTTTGCATATTTCTAAAGTAATACTCCCCTCTGAATCTGTGTATTTAAAATGTATATAGCTGAGCTGCCAGATGCTAGAAATTATCCCAGCTCAACTGGACCTAAGGAATCTATTCTGCCTTACGTAAGGGGAGGATATGACCATAAGTGCGAAATTTCAAACCCATTTTTATATGCAGCTTTATTTACGCTAGGAAGTTGTTGGAGATTAGTTGAGTCTGACCTTCATGATACTCATGATACTCATAAAACTCTTCACAAAGAGTTTTATATTCAACCTTCACCATATAGATAACTATAAGAATGCACATAAGTTCCCATAACACTCAGCTACGGATATCAGATGCTACATATTACTGTCTTGTGAATATATTGTTTACACTGCAGGATAACTTCATAGTCTAAGCACCTAAGCCAGCATTTTCACTTCTGTAAGCATACTCCAAGCTGCCTGATTTTTCCTTTACACGCCCATCATTTCCATTACCATCCCCAGGTTTTTATGACTCTCCAGTACACTCACTTCTCTTTCAACGCAAAGTTCTTAACATACATGACACATGAAAAACAAAAATAATATTTTGCACTTCTTTAACACAGTGAGTAGTGGTAAATAATACATTCCAAGCATGCCAAGCCTCTGTTCCAGCCAGTAAACAGACTGTCTCCCTACAGACTCAGTGCACAAAAATATTTTTTTTTCTCACACTTATAATTATTAATCTTCCCTTGGATGGTACAGCCCACAGTATATTTGTAAGTTGGTGAAACTAAATTTCGAGGGGGAGAAAACTTGGGTAAAACATCCTTAGGCTTTTAGGTATTCTTAAGGGAAATCACATAAATGAATGAGCATTTTATTTCTATACATACATCAACTTTTCCCAGAAAATAAAAAGGCAGCTACTTCACTGAAATTCTCGTAATTATTCTCATATATAGTCTGAAAGTAATGCTCTGTCATAGCCCATAAAATAAGTGAAGTCTGGTAAATAAGCAGTTCTTATGCATCAGCATGTTTTTTCTAAAACCTCTGGTTGCTGGTTTTTGACTGATTCCATACAGCAGGTTCATTAAGTCATCAAACCCCTTCTGTGCATTAAAGATCTTCTGCTGTTCCTGACATTCACTGGCACTACGTACACACTAGGAAATTCCCATCTCTTTAACCAGGAATATCTCTTTCCTTTTCAGCTTGCATTGCAACATCAGCAGCAATGGCACACTGTTCTGGGTTCATGTTCATCAATGAATTGTGCCAGCCATCTCATTCAGGTACAGAATTGTTTGCTCTTAAATTAGGGGGATTTTGTCCTCCTTCATGTTTTACCTTCTTTTTCTTCCTTTTCCCATTAGCTGGATGCGAAGTAAAATGCTAAAGCACTGTAGAATCTAGCTTATTGTAATTAAAAAAACACCAAAACCAGTAGTAGCTATCTTGCATGTTAAGACCTTTGGTTTTTGTTACAGTATTGCACAGGAATAGATTTAGCATGTTCAGGATCAGGAAATTCCAAAAGTGATTTGAAGTCACTGTGCACCAAACCCTAAAACACCACCAGATGCAGAAAGGTAAGACTCAAATTTTTGGCCTGTTTCAGTATTCTTCTGTGCCCTGAACGACAACCTTTCCTGCTGAGGATTTTCAGGCTTCTGTCATGGGACTCAATTAAAGAAACATCAGCCAACCTCTGACCTCAGCTTCCATCTTTAATGATCACATTATTTGCCCGTCCATAAAGCAGACAACTCTAAGGCCACAGTTGTCACAGTAACTTGGATAAGGTGTCAAAGAGCAAACTGAAAAACTGATGTTATGCAAGCATCAAGCAGTTTTTCTAACCAGCAACAGACTCCCTTCCACAAGGAACACAATCTGAAGAACACCACAGACCTTAAATACAAATTGTCTCTCCTGCTTTCTACTGTTACAAAATGTTTATCTTCTCAGCCACAATCTTCTCAAAAAGCACATATCCCACATAATTTAGGGAGTTGCCTGAACTTGTACACAGCAGAAACTACTAGCCTAGTTCAATTAACTATTTACTATCCTTTTAGGAAGCCAGCAGAGGTAAAATTGTAAAAAAAAAATATTAAAAAGTGCTCATCATGGCTAAGAACAGAAAGAGCAGAAGCAGCCAAAGTACAAGTACATACTCTCTTCCCATCTGGGTCTCCAAAAGAAATTGCAATTAATTGTTATGTCACAGTACTCCATAACCATCTGCAGCCCTTAAAAGCCATAGGAAAACACACTGCAATTTTTAGTAGCGCTCACAAGAGGCACAGGATAGACTTAGGGAAACATTTCCCTGTTCCATAAGCTGTTCCTGGAGCTCATGAAAATTCTTCAAAATGCACATTTTGTAATATGAGATGGATATGTGTATCACTGACTCCTCTTCCCCTCATAAGCCCCTCCCTTACTCAGCACTTCAGAATAAATAGGATACATGAAAAGGAAAAAAAGCCTCAAGTCTTCCTCACAAGATTTGCAACCTATCAGACATGTTTTGAGAAATCTTCTTCATGAGCTATGTACTCAGATGCTCCTTCCTCTTTCCAAAAGGCAGTGGTGCATCTTCACCTCGCACTAAGACTGCTAGAGAAAAGCCAGCGCATAACTTTCTGAGCACAAGTACACTTAAAAGCATCAGCAATGAGCCTTCACCAAAAGCAGAGGAGAACAGCCACAGAGACCTTAAACACACCTGAACTGAAATGAAAGCTCACATGTCCTATCCCAGATTTTGCATTAAATACTAGATTGTGCTTCTTTACTTAAACTGTTTTTCCCAGCAATGCAGAGGCAGCACACTGCTCCAGGAGAGCCATCTTCTCATGCCACCACAGCTGTCCTGGCAATCCTCAGAGACCATGCAAGGCTCCATACCAGAATGGGGTAGAAAGCAGGGGAGGGGGGAAGGCAGGGTCTGCTTCTCTGCCCGATCTCAACACAGCAGCATAAGAGAAGGAACAGCTATATGAACTTCCATGTCACCAAAGCCTGAGCCTGGCACATTACACCCTGTCCAATTTTTAAAGCCAAATATAAAGCAGGACTTCCCATTACTCCTGCGTTCTACAGTAATGTCCAGTGGCTGTCTGCAACTTGCCCATGCCAACAAACATCTCTGATTAAACTGTATAATATGGTAATTAGCATCTGAAGGGCTGAGGCATAATTCTCTGGAGTATTATATCCCTTGTGCTCTGCAAAGGAAGGGAAAGTGATTGCGGTAATCCATTATTATAGAGAAATGTGATGTCTGGTTTAAAAAGTATTTTACACTCTTTTCCTAGCTCTCTCCACTTGCAACATCTCTGTGGTGAATTTCTCAACTGAAGGGGGGGGGGTATTGCTTCCTAGCCATAAATGAGGAAGCAAAGTAATTTTTTAAAATCAATTACTTGTGAAACACAGTATCAGAGATTAAAATATTTTTTTCCTTTATTTGCTGAGGGAAGTTAAAATCATTTGCTCTAAACATAGTCTTTTTCACTGTGGAAATACAAGGTGCAAGTCATGGTCATTTTCTGTCAGCCACTTGAGCTCTGCAGAATGAAAGCAAATGTTACTTGCTTTTGCTGAATTGTGGCAAAACTGTCAACAGCATAAAATCACCTTAGCACCGGTATGCAAACAACTTGGAACAAAGCAAGCAATTGGAAGATTACAAGAGTAACCTTGTATGGTGAGCAACACCGTGAGCTTTATTTTGCCTTCGAGCTACACATTCTACACACATCAACTACTGAACAACAGAAAAGAGATTAGTACATTAGATTCATATGCTAAAACAGTAAGCTTTTGGGACCAAACCTGCCTCTTTTATTTCATGTTTACATTACCTAGTGCAAAAGATCAATTCTCAAACATTAAATCAGAACAGAATCATATAGCACTATTGATGTGGTGTTGCCTTATCACAGCACATCTTATGGTGTCCACAAGATTGCCTCAAGACAGAAGAATCACTGCCTAGTTGAGGTCAAGTTAATGGTCGCATACTCTTTGTATATCCTTTACATATCTTTCTATACATACACATATATATATATCTTTGTACATCCTAATGTGGACATGCATGCTTGAGGCTGAATCTGAAAAGAACTTCAAAAGCAGGAAAGCCTATGAGGAGGTTCCTCACCTTCTATGCAGATATAAAGGCACCAGATTCATGCTGTGTAAGTACACAGGGTCTGTGGGCAGATGCCAAGAGTGATCCACATTTTGGAAACAGGTTACAGTCTGCAGGGGAGAAAGTATTGTCACTAGCTGCAGAATATGAAAACTGTCCTCGAGGAGCCCAGTGAAGCTGAAATGCAGCTCCAAGGGTCTATGTCAAACAAACATCGCAGAAGTCTCCAGAGATGAAAGAACCTCTTCATTCCCATCTCAGAGAAAACAAGATGGAAAAGGGGCAAAAGAAAGGAGGAGGAGGATACCAAAAGACGCAAGCTGGTGCTCTTCCGGAAAGAATGCGAGTCAGCATTGCCTCCTGTTAAGGTCTGTGGATTATTTACCACAGTCTAGCTAGCTCTTGAACAACAAGAGAGCCTTGAAGGAGACACATGATGAATTTGTTCTCTCAAGTAGGCTACTTAAGCTACACTCTCGTGGTTTTTTGAAACAAGAAGAGACACTTCAGTAAAGAACAGTGTAAACCAGATCTCAGATTTAAATATTTGTATTTTCTATATATTGCACTTGAAAATTAGGCTGCATATAAACCACAGATTTTTTGAGTGAAATGGTTATAGTTGGGAAATAATGGCACAGAATTTAGCAAACATTGAAGAGCTGTTTCATACTATTAAATCTCATCTTTAAAAGATAAACTGCTTGTCAGTGACTGACAGAGATTATAATGCTTAGGCTTAAGGGGAAATGAGATGATAGGGCTCTTCTATATACTCTTACATGAATCTGCAGCCAAGTGCTCTAAGGCAAAACACAGTAAGTCAACTCAGCATCTGCAAGATCAATGCAATTTCTTAAGAGGAAAAAGTTCTCTGTTTAACTTATTTTTCTCCCACAGGGGACCGTGTCAGACTGTTGCAGGAAGCAGTAAATTGCAGAGTTTGTGGGCTCTGTTCACGGACAACAAGATATCATTGTAACTCAAGTGATAAAGTCAAAACTACAGGAATCCAGTGGAAAAAATTTTTCACGTTCCAAATTGCAGCTAGAGTTGTGGCTTTAAACTGTGTTAAATAAATGACACTGCTTGAGACCCAGATCTGCACAGCCTGAACTACCAAGCTGAATATCCAGCCCTTACAGTCTATAATGAGTTCAAGAGTAAAAATCACTTTTTCTTGGGACTAATTTGTTTCCACGGAGTATTTCATGACTCCAGGAAAGCTCCTGTCTTTCTTCATAAGAGAGACCTAATCCCAAGCAGCTGCCGAATTCACATTCAATTGGTGTGAGTATGGCAAAGCACTTAACTTGCTCCCAGCTTCTAAACAGTGCCTTGCAGTGCTTTGTGTCCACCCTGAAAAGTTTCTAGGCTCATCTGACTGAATTCCAGAGCCGGAGTTTCAGTTAACCAGGGATGTAGGACAGACTCCGGGCGTGTGACCTGTTACACAACATGAAAACATGTGGAAGTAAAAAAGAAATCTCAACTTCAGTTCTGATCAAGAAGATCTCGTAAGCAAGCAGTGTTGATGCTGGAAGTCAGTCCTGGGAGCCAAGCGCACGTAAACAACTTCTTCCATCATGAGATTCATCTGTCTTGGCCAACATCACAAACAGCTTAAACTTCCAGTTTCACATATAAAATATTTTCCAGAGTGCTGCTGCTCCTTTCCAGGCCTTTATCTCCAGGTTTCCTCCTACTGCTACGTTTCCCTCACCTGTTCCCCAATGGCTTCAAAACACTCTTGTCTCTAGAAAGATCCATATTTTTCTAAAGACAAAGAGTCCATCACTCATTTCTAATACATCAGCTTGGAAAATAGCTGAGACAGTCCATCAAACTGGAGGTTTTCTGCCCTTCTAAACTTCGCACTGCGAGATTTACAGACTCTAGTCACAGACATGTCACAAGTGGTATCCAGTAACAACAGCAACAACACTCAAAAATGTGAAAAAAAGGACTAAGTAAATTGAGGTGAATTTTAGCTTAAAAAAATCCTTAGAATTAGCTGCTGTAACTGGTTAGGAAGCTTAATGGGGTGTAATAAACCACAGAGATTTTTTCCACCTCCCCTCGGAAGACAGTTTTGACTGGCGGGGCTCTATATAGCACCGTGCAGGTCAACGTGCACTTTATTGACATTACATAATTGTTGTTAGCACTAGGAAATTGCATGTTGCGTTCATGGAGCTTAACATACAATAAGCTGCTATGTGTTAATGCAAATTTAACATGCCAGACCAGCTAATAAGAAAATCAGATACAGATGTGACCTATCAAAATGTTTGATTTTTTAATTTTTTTTTTTACATCAAACATAAATTCAGTGATTATTCCAGGGAAGCTCCATTATGTCAGAATGCAGTGATTCACAGATATATTTCTATTTAAGACTGCATTACAACAAAGCCATTGTAAAACCCTTAATTTCTGTTGTAATTAATTTTGAAAGCAAACACTCCAACCCCGCAGAAATGGAAAATACTTGCTAGAGAGAGGCAGAACTGGAAGTAGTAGTTTGACATCTCCCGTCCTTAATTCTGCCTTGCTGTTTCTAGCTTTTGGGAGGGCTGGGAGAGTTTTAAGAGAAGATATGAACATGAATATAGTTTCCATGACTGTACAGAAATTGTATGCTAATTAGGTTGTGCTAATTGCAATGCATCCATTCTAGGATAGAAACTCTCTACCAATTCATTTTACAGTACACGTAACACGTATTTTCCCTGCTAACACATTTTAATTTCTGATATTGAAGCACACGATGGGACAGACGAAAACACAGATCAGACAGGGACAAAAGCACTTGACAGACTCAGTCAACTGAAGGCAGTGGCCAAATTTAGAGAACGACTATGCAAAGGCAAAAACCTGGGCACACGGTTTCCCTCTCCCTCTCAAAAAAAAAAAACCCAATGTTTCCAGTACTGCTGCCTATGAAGCCACATTGGGACACAGCAAGGTATGCGAGAATCGGAGTCTGGATGACTTTGTGGGTCATGTTTACAAGCCCATCCATTAAGGACAGGAAAGGATTGAAGAGCCAAAGGTGACTAATGAGACTCCTGGGAGGCAGCGGAGCCTTGGTGTTCAGCCACAGCCTCCCGACAGTGCCCCAAAAGACAGCCCTGCTCACCAAACCCCACACCACCATGTCGGACGGCATGCAGCCGCAGAGAAAGAGAACAGCCATACCAAAAGCTGTGGGAGAAAAGCGATGGCTGCAGACCGACAGGAAAGCACAAAAAAATGGTGAAACAATCCTGCTCATCACATCCGAACATCACTCTTCCCCAGGGGATAGACTGGTAATACGTTAATGAAGAGGAGTTTGAAGGGCACCACTGAAGTCACTTTCCGTGCATTTAGAGATTGCCATGCCCACACATAGTTATTGTGAGCTTGTTGGACAAAACAAGGGGCTGGCAATAGGGCTTGGTGGGAGACATCATGATAGTGACTAGCAGAGGGGTAAGAAAGGGCTTTCACACTGAGGACAAGCAGATAGTGAAGGGACGCTGAGGGAAGGGGGACATACACAAAACTATGTTCTAAGAGTGTAAACTTGGCAAACACACTCTGGGGGAGCTTCACAAGGGAGGACTGCAGTTGTCATGGAAAAGATGCGAGGAAAAGCCTAGTCAAATATTTTAGCTGGATAAAGCCTGCCCTATCATTGAGTTAATGTAAAACAGAATCGGAAGAAGTTACAGCACAAGCATAGGTAAAGCTGAAGACTGAACTCAGATTACAGGTGACGGGTTAGACCATGGTAATATGTACTGTGATCAAGAAAGGAAATACACTCCAGCATGGGATTGAGAGAACACATAATTTTATGGTTTTTCATTTGTTTTTTTCCTTTTTTGAAAAAGTTAACATGGAATACTTGATAGCTTCTGTGAAAATTTCCTGGCGTGATCTTTTGTTGCGTGATGAATGTCTAAGCTTAACTAAACCATCTTTAGAGAAAAATTATAGATAGAGATAAAAGTCAAAGCCCTGAGGAATTAGTTGATTCGATAACTTTCTGTACAGTGTCATGATTCTAATGCTTGATATCTCAGTGCTACAGGAGGTGAAAGGACTGAAAGAACTGCTGTCTACTTACACATGAATGTGGAAATCCTCCCATTGCCATAACATTAACTTCCCACTTCTTGCTGTGAAGCTAACTGAGCTGGCCAGAAGACAAGAATTCCTCCTCATGAAAAACACTGAGGTTTTGGCATTTGCCATTCAGACAAAAATGAGGGATTTCAAAATATTTCACCACAGGGAAAAGAATGTCCGTGAGTTACTCCAGAGCAGCACTGAATGCACTTGTCTAGTGGTGATAAAAGTCTGCTCTCCTCAATTTCTGTAGCTGACTTTTCAAAGAAAGAAGGGAAATCATCCAAATCTTCCTTTTGGATTCAGCTGTTCCTCTGAATAAAATTAAAATAGCAGACTGAATGTTTCCTTCTCTGTTCATGAAAGGCCATTATCTATGCATTCCTCTGATAAACTATGGAAACATAAAGCACAGTGACTTCTAACTGAATCAATAAGGATGAAAGATGATGAGAAAATTTTTTGTATCTAGTATACGGAGCATAACATCAGTCAAAAGTTGCACAGGCTGCCTAGTGACTTAATACCAGACATACTTGAGGCACAATTGGTCACCGAGTACAAATGTGTCATGTACAGCTGACAGAGAAGTTGGGGCAGGGGCAGGAGCAGGGCACCCATATACCATGGAGTATCTTACAAGTACAAATCCAAGCATTGCCCATGGAGGGGATGACAGAATCACCTCAGTACTCCCAGTTCCTCAGGGACATTGCACTTGTACCTTGGAAAAAATTCAGCCCAGAGACATTGGGATTAGCTAGGAGTATTACTAAGTTAACAGCACTATCTCTGTTGGCATTCTCTGTAATTGTGATATTTAGCTCATGGTGTTGGATAGGGGCTGAAACCAATCATGTTCTGGTTAATCTGCCTTGAGTAACTACAGCTGGTGGGCCAAACTATTCTGAAACAAATTTATAGTGTCTTATAATAAAGATTACCATTATCCAGCAAGGAACATCCCTGGGCTAGCCCTGCCCCATGTTCCAAGAGACTCTGAGGAATGCGCAGGAGGAGAAGAAACTTTCCATTTAAATACCTTCCTAATGTTTTCATGTTTTGCATGGTCCACAGCTCTGTTCTCACAGCAACTGAGACTCTCCAGTGAAACTTGCTTAGTTATCTGGATATTTTTCTAGATAAATTTACCTTGTGGTTAAACAAATAAGAAGTTTTCTTGTTTAAATCTGTATTTGAAGATATCTGTAGCAAAAATGAGGTTAATTTGCTTCACTGTACACCTGACTGGCTAACTTCTGCATGCTTCTTAAGCCCAGAACATAGAAGAATATATGCGCTTTTATAAGGTTAAGTAAAAAGTTATAAATGTCTTATGTATTTGACTTGGTCACAGACAATGGGAACTACTTGTACACACAAGGCAAGCAAGATTTATCCTGTAACAGATAATCCTTTCTTCATTTAATAAATAATCCTTTATTTACTTTTTCTCGGTTCTCAAAGTCAATTTTCAGAATGTAAAAATACAATCCATGACCTCTCTACCTTCTCCCATCAAGGTACTGAAAGTCTAGGGACAACTGAGCTTATGTTAACATGTCTGCAAGTAACCATTCAGCATTTTTTAGCTCTCCTTTGAAACAGCAGTTCTGACAAAGGCTGTTCAGAGAACGGCCGTGATATTCCATACGTGATTTGAACACGATTCCACTTCATCCCAGATAAAATCCAAGAAATTAGAAGTTACCCATGAAAAGCGTAGACCTGGTTCCTCATAAACATTATATGGGGCAGCTAGGACAAGAGCTGTCTGCTAGTAAATCTATTCCTGGCTTGCACAATGCTGAATAACACCTTTAATGCTGACAGGTTGGGGAGAACGGTGCCTGTGCTTTAGCTGACCCAAGTGCTACATGGCTTCATACTCACACACATGCACAAAACCTAGTTCAGGATCTCAAACAAGCATGAACATGGTGCAGCCACATACGCTACCAGCAGGCAACACCCACATTCATTTATCCATGACACCTGGTTGCTGAGCCTGTAACAGAGGAGGCAGCCATGGCAAGGCAGCTTTTTGTTGCTGGTCCACTAAGACCCCACAGCTAGTATTTGGACAGCAAAACGTTGCTGAATATCAGCGACAGTCCCAGTACGGAGTGTCAAGGGTACAGTCCCAGGGCCCAACCTGGAAGGAGAGGTTGACCAAAATGAAAGCTGCAGCAGCCCCAAGGAGACCTGTTTGCAGCCCCAAGACCAGGAAAGGGGTGAGCTCCTGGCAGTGGGCTGGCTCATGGGCTACCCCTTGCTTCCCAACAACCCAAGGTGGCCAAAACATCAGGAGGGTGAGCAGGCATGGCCCTAGAGGCAGTCCATGGGGTGCTCAGCAGCCTACTGAGAGTAGGTCAGTCCTGCTGCCTACCCTGCCTTGTCATCCTCCCCCTCATGGGGCAGGATTGGAAGAGAGAAGAAAAAAAATAGTTTAAAAAAGAGGTATGAATTTTAGGCTTAATTTCAAGGGCTAACATTTGGTTTTTATGTTTCACCAGCCTATGGCTTAGTGTGACTTAAAGTCTTTCTGATTTCTGACTTTGAAACCTCCCCACTGCACATCAGGGCTGTTCCCTAATCAGCTCCTTCAACTTCAGGAAATCTGCTGTAAAGGGAAAAAAATTCTGCCTGGACCAAATGATTTCCTATCCAGATGAAAGCCTCTAAAACAAAGCAACATCACTTTGCAATACATCATCTTAAATATTGACATGACTCACTTTAAAATGCTTATTAAAGTTAGGTTCCTAATCCCACACTGAAGCAATGTCAACCGTTTCCAATACAGCAAGTATTCAACCAGTATCCCCTGAAATAAATGGTGGCTTTGGTGATCAGCACTTTTCAATGTCAAGCTACTAATTTATATGACTATCTTTCAGCATCCAATTTGGCTTGACCTATATTTCAAAGATGTCTTACAAAAGCTGGAGAAGGAAGAATTTTAAATTCTGGCAATAATACTGCAGTTGTTATCAATGGGGACTTGGTTTAGTAATAATGCTGTTGTGAAACAGACCATAAGATGATGTTGTTTAAAATGGGACAAAATAACTCATAAGAACCCTTTTCTTATTGGTAAATTACGTACAGTGCTGCCTGTATTGCAGTTCCTGTAGCATGCTTCCTACCATCTGTTTTCCATTTTTCTTTAATTTCCATTCATGCCCTTTGACCTATTCCCTGTGTTCAGAAGAAAACAGCAATTAAAGTTGACATTATCTTTCTGCCTTTTCCAGGCTACAGCAATTGAAGAGATTTCGGGTTTTTTTAATGTCCTTATATGCTGGCTCATATCTTTTACTGCAAGATCAACCCTACCGCTATTTTTTGAGAATCTTAAGAATTGTCATGTAACCACCCATTACAGACTCTCATTAACCACAGTAATGAAGAGGTTTGATTTTCACTGCATCTGATTTCCATCATTTCATTGGCACAGTTTTCAGTAAATTTCCTGGTTCTTGCTACAGTGTAAAAATTATCTTTCAGAATACAGAGCAATAGAAGATTTGCATTATGTTTACAGCAAGCTCCTCACGCTATCAATCACCTCATGAGGTGACATTCAGTATGTCCACCATTATTGCCCCACAGAATAACTATTTGTTTTCCTTCACAGCTACAGACAAAAAGATCATCTTATTGCTCATATCTAACAATAAATTGTGTATAAAAAAGCTGTTGCTCTGATAGTCTGCTGCACATTCAAAAGCACAATCATTTAGAGTAATTCTGGACCTGCTCTTATTGAAATCAAGTTCATTTTTAAACTATAAAACCCAAAAGTTTTAGAAGTCTGCTTTATCCGTAGATTTATACAAAGTGATTCAATAATACTTAAGCTTTTATCCATAGACCAGCTTGAACATAAAGAAATACTGGACGAAGTTGTTATATGAACCCAGTAGTGATAGCATCCGAAGGGGCACAAAAGCGCATTGGTGTGCTGGGAACAAATAAAAGCAGACCCTTGCCAACTCTACTGCCATGGGAGTTTTCTGTAGGGACAGAAAAAGAGAGACATGTCCATGTGCCCTTCTCATTATGTATATGCCATAGGACAGACAGACTTTGATTCTCCAGATTGAGAGCCATGGACATACTGACAAAGTTAAATGAAGGCTTTCAGCTCACAGCTGAATTTGCCTTGGAATTGAATATCTGCACGATCTCTTTTTTATCTCTCAATTCTCCTTTTTCAGCCTTAGTGGTACCTTCTCAGAAGGTTTTCATGTTAACATAATCCCATTACCACAGAAACTTTAAGAACAGCGACTGTCCCTTTCTCTTGCAAAATAACATTTGACTTTCTTAGTTTTATATTAAGCCATATTTCATAACAATGGTGTCAAAGTCCTAAAAACCCACTCTTTCTTTGACACTGGACTTGTATTATATGACCACAGTCTTCTGTTTTGTGGCTGCCTTTTTGGGAGTCATATATTTTAAATTTGACATATATATATATATATAAATCACCTCCAGGGCAAGGGAAATCGTGCCATTAAAATCATATATATGAACTCTGCAATTATTTCCTCAGTAAACATTGTCTTACAATAGCTCCAGACAGTATATAGACACAATACACAACATGTATGAAATGTGTTTCCAGTACACTAAATAATTAATTTAAAATACCTGGAGGATGCCCTCATACCAGCCTTAATAAAAGATCAGTAGAAAATTAGAAGCTATGTATTAGGTCCTCAAATAGATATCAAAGAATAATTTGCCTTCTAAATCAAACATTTTATGTGCCACATAAAATATTTCAGAACCCATAAAGCACCACAGAAATAACCTGAAAACAGCAAGGCAGAGCACCTCTGCTGGAAAAAAAAAAAAAAAAGAGAGAAAAATAGTGACATAAAAAAGGAGGTATGAAAATTATATGAAAAGCATAACAAATAGAAAACACTGTGCTAATGCTTGCTATGTAATACTCCTGTCATTACTGGAGTCATCCTTTGAACAGATTAATACACATTATATATGCATGAATGCATGTGTGTGTTTTCCTATTGATTTTGTGAGTTTTCTTTGTATTTTGGATAGATTACCATAGTGGCTTTATGGCAATCTCTTATATTCTAATACTAGCTAGGGTTTCTCCTTAGGATTTTGTTGGGTTTAAAGCCTAGAAGAGGGATTATAACTTTCCATTGAAGAAATCTGTCTTCCATGAAACAAACCTCGGTCTCCCTGCTTGCCAAGTGGAAGAATTCAGAGCTGGCTAAAGACCTAGCCATCACTGATGCACCAAATCCTGTGTATACTTCAGACGATCACTCCTTTTCATTTTCCCTCCCCTCAGCAATCTTCAAAACACCACAGAGAGGTAGGACTATGACAAGAAGAGACAACTCCTTTCCCTGGTCGTCATCATCATCCAGATCCCAGCAAAACAAGCCAGTGGTTCCATCAGCAGGAGGCCCAGTACCAACGAGCAAGAGAAATGCCTTCCTTCCCCAATAACTCATTCAGTGAGTTACTCCAGTCTGCACTTTCACTTCTTACCTCTCTACTCTCCTGCTCTTTTCCTTGCTGTCTCCCATCTGCTCTTTCTTCTCGCCATTTTGCTTTCTTGATTCACTTTCTTTTTATGCTTTAAGAGTTTTCCTAACATGCTGCCAGACTGCATCCATGAGCACATGGAAACAAGGATAGATACCACCACACAGCTGGGCCAGAGCTGAGCTGCCGTGGAGGAACACATGCTTCAGGCACTTCCATATTGATTACAGACATTTAGCTCCTAGCTGGAAAGATCCATCCATTCCTCTGTACCAATGGATTTGCTGCTTCCCTCAATCTCACTTTTCTTTAGCAAAATCAACTTCAGGTTCATTTGACACCTAAGAAAAAAAACTAAAAATAACAAAACCCACAAAAAAAACCCCAGTGACCTCTAGCAGGTTGAACAAATCAAGCTGCATGCCATTTGTTTATCCCTCCACACTGATTTCAAACAGATGTATATAAAAATCAGTGCAGTTAAACACATAGATATTTGCTGTACTTCAGTTCAACACGGTGCAACAGTTGTTTGCAGGAACAGACATGTACCTAGCTAGGTAACATAACTCTAACAGTCATCACTGGGTCTGGGACTGGAGTCTTCCTATGTCTGACATAAGTTGACTTCGGTGGAACTCCTAAGATAGTCAAAGCTGAACGCACTAGTGAATATTTGCTATGTCAAAGGCATAATTACTAAAAACAATGCAAGCAAATATGCTAAAAAAAAAAAATAAAATTAATACAAATCTGCTATGCTTATTTTTCCAGTGTAGCAGTAAGGATATTATTTTGCAGCCTTTCATGTTACAGCTGGTCCTAAAGTCACTTGATACTCCTTATTTGCTGTTCTTGAAACTCGTCATGAAAACCTGTCACTATAAATCTCAACTCTGCTTAGTTTCTGGATAGAGAACAGGGGTACAAAACTAATCTTCAGTGCAGGATATGAGCGGTTTTTTAGCTTGCTACAAAGAAGTATTTTTTTCCATTGGATTTTCTTTGGTCCATCTCACAAAATCTTTTTAGAAGACTAAAGAGAAAGATGTAGCTACTGGAACCAATTTCCTTGTTTCCATATTCCTCCAGTTTCCCAATATCAAATCCTCTGCGTATTTCATCCTTCCTCCCACTTGTTTAGGGATACGGTGAACAATGTTGGTATCTCCACTCTCATTAAAGCAGAGCGCAGATTCCTTTCAAACATTAATTAGTACTACAGAGAATGAGTATGTGTTTAACTTCTTAGTAATACAGCTTGTTTCTACAATATTCACTGCACCCAGGTCAATACATCATTTAAATCCTATGGGACTGAAACTTCCCAAGGTACAGAGGTCAAGCTACAGTGGAACTAGCAAATACCAGTTTCTCACAGATGTGCAGTTAGAACATCTGTTTGTGTCTTCTCTTCCTATTAAGATGTTTATTTTGTTAATTGTAGGAAAAACAAAACTAGCCATTCCATTTTTGGTTTTGTTCTAACATCAGGAATTTAGCATCCTGTATTCAACTTAAACAAGCTGTCAGCATAGCAATTAGTCACTGCCATATTTTTAATGGGGGGTATCAAGCTTGGCAAAAATTTGGATCACAGATGCTGCTTAACCTGAAAATACTTTGCTACAGCTTCTGCCTTAAACAGAAGGCAATAGAGACTTGTCAGTTCAGCAAATCACCTTCTTTTTCTATGTTTAAATTCAAAGAGTTCCTCTTCTGTAGGTATAAAGGGAAGCTGGTGGGATTTTATATGGCTGTTGATTCCATATGAGTGAAACTAAACAGCATAATCTGATCTCTCTCAGACTCCAGTCTTGCAAAAACATACATATGTGCTTAGCTATGAGCCTGAGAGTAGTTTGCACACTCTCATTAGTACATTTGCACTCTGTCAGCATTTGCATCATACAAAATGAAAAGTGTTGTAAATGAAACTCTATCCACAGTGGAAGATGCCTGGTAAGTGGAGCCAAGGCCTCTGAATATATCCATGAAGCACAAATATTTGCAGGGAAGAGGTATTACGAGGCAGAGGAAGCAACACGGCTGGAAGTCCAGAGTCTTCTCCAAACCGCTGTTTACTTATGACAGGAACTTGGCATGCTCTTTAAGTTCCCTTTGTCTCAGTTCCTCTGTCCATCTCTGCAAAACCAATTAAGATCCAGAGATCAAAATCAGTTTTGCTAAGTGCTAAGCTCATTATTATTGCTCCTTTGGGGGCAAAACTTCCCTTACTAAAGAGGATTAGGTTGCCAATTGTCACTTTTTAGAACAATATGCAAACTTCCCAAATTCGTGTGCTTTTGCTACCTCTGTTGTTGACAAATAATCGCAGTCTCTTAAAAGGATGCACGGTCTAACTGGCTTTGAATTGAAGACCAAAACTTCTGTGGGATTTCTTGCATTAAGGAGAGTGGCATGCTGACCTGAAGTGCCCAAGGCAACAACAGTTGAAAGCATACCGATCCTCCTCCTTTTGGTATCACTACCCGTTTCAGAAGGTACCAGACTGATGGAAGCTTTGTTGCCACAAGCCAACCTATATATTATCTTCAGCTTCACCTGCCCTCTTAAAAGTATAAGTATTATTTTTCAACCAATTATTTCTCAAATACATAATCATTAGAAATGTCAGTAAAATAATAACTCGAGGGTGTTTCCTGTTAAATTTGTTAATAACCACATCCTCTGCTAATAAACACCTAGGCCTTTGGCCTCAAGTTTATTTAGCCCAGGATATGGGTATTATTACCTCATTAAAAGGAAATACCCTCAAGATATTATTTAAATATCTCCAAAAGGAAAAACAGCTGACTGAAAAGGATACATAGGCCAGCTGTTTCAAATTCATGGGGTAAGGCCATTTTACAGGTAAATCATCAAAAATCAGATTTACATTACATGAAGCAATTCTTATTTCTTACATTAAAGCATGCAGTTATCTGTGTGTTTACAGGAACAAGCTGAAGCCAGAGTGAGTTAAGGAAAGGCCCTGAATTATATTTCCTGGGCACTGAGCACTTAGCAATGCAATGATAATTACTGGCTTTGAGATTCCCCACCTTTGTTGTTATGTTGGAAAATGCTGCAGACACTTTGCACTGCTTTTCCCCTTCAGAAAAGGCAGCTTTTAATGAAATGTTATGAAGTTGTTCCTATAGCATTGTCCCTTCAGTTCACGTGCTTAAATCTCAGCATGTGGATAAGTTTTTGTAGAAACCAAAGCTGGGATACTAAGAATTATTGTATCCTTTTGAATAGAAACCAATTTAAAATAAAGTCTTATGTACATTTACAGCTCCAATTAACATCTTTCAATAGTACAGCATCATTTTATATACTCCCTATATGGGCACATTTTTTTAAAAAAAGTATCTTTTTTTTTTTACAAATTTTTCTCTCTTAAAATTTTTAATGACAAAAAAATAATTATGTTAGGCAATTATAATAGGAACAATAATTATAATTAGGAACAATAAGTCTTAGTTGTTAGATATGCTGTTCAAAAACAAAATGTTTTATATATTCCCAATGCATATTCTTTTGAAGAATCACTTTTACATAGCTATTTCAGTGGAAGCAGAGACTGAAGAGATACTCTCACTTCACAACTGTTTTGAAAGAAAATTTTAAAGATGCTGACTGCACTACTTAGCACTACGTGCAAGGAAAAAAAAGTCTAAAATTCACAGTGTGAACTCCACTTTCAGTGAAACAAGAACTCGAGAGTCACAACTGGGAATAGAAAACGTAATGAAACAAGATTAGTTCAAAGAGAACTGTATACGCAGTATACACCAATTCAAGGCCGTTGCTTTAATTCGGGGTAGCTGTATGTTCAAAAGCACATCTTAAAAATATGGTAATAACGACCAGCATCCGACAAGCATTGAAAGAGGCTTGTTTCCCTGCTTTGTGCTCAACACAGAAAGACAAGGCCACTGCCTCCTACAACATCCTCATTGACAAGCTGATGAAGCACAGCCTAGAGAAGTGACACAAAGACGGACTGAAAAACGGCTGAACTGCTGGGCTCCAAGGGTCATGATCAGTGGCATGACATCCAACCAGAGGCCAGTCACCAGCAGAGAAAAGATGTCACAATAATTTTATATTTCTTTACAAATATTAAGTATTACAGTAATTATGTACAATACTTGACTCATCCACAGTCAAAGATCTATTCTATACTAGAACCAAAGCCATCATGGAGGACTTCTGACAACCATTTTGTCATATTTGTCACATACAGTAACTCCACAAATATTTAACTCAATAAGCAACAGTTAGAGCCACTTGGTATTCATAGAACTGCTGCCCCTCCATTTTCAACTGCAGCTGACTCATAGCACCCCAACTGGAATATTCATCCCACTTTCTCACCAAGCATTTGGAAAACAGTTAAAATACATAACTCAAAATGGCACAGATTCCACATGCCACATCATTGCCAGAATCATGGAAACTTTACCCTTGTTTTGGTGAAGATCTGAGGATGATTTTTACTACAAATAAGAACATCATTATGCTAATGGCTCCTAAAGTTTTTACAAATATTATTTTACATATGTTCAAGGTCCAACAAAAAAAGTATCCAACACAAAACAAACATATACAGATTTTCAGCCAGAAGTCATCTTGTTGTCAGACTGGCACATCACTGAGGATGAAATTCCCTGCCATTCCTGCAGGTTTCCTCTGGATTTCCCTATGATTCTTACTGAATCACAGAGGAAACTCCCACGCTATACAATGTGTGAAAAGAGACATCTTAGTAGAACTCATTCATCAGTAGAACCCATATAATTTTCCTTTCTGATTTTAAACATAAAAGGATTAAAAATATTCCACAAATACAGGACTTAACACTTTCTCTTCTCTTCCTTGTCTAATGGAGGCTCTGGCACAAAGATAAACAGAACCACCAGAAATCTAAGCTCTAATCTATTCCCACTTAAATTAAAAAAAAAATGCTTGGCCTTATTGAGCTTCACTTACTTAGCTTGCCATGCAGGATCAATGTTCCAACACAACCATTTGCCTTTTTTTTTCTCCCCTACATTGTTGAGCCTTCTGCCAGCTTTTCAGTACTATATTTTACACAGCTGTCATAGAAAAGATGAATGGATATACTTTTAAAAGGAAAACTATTCTGTTTTACATCTCATAACGTTCCCAATCTGAAAACTGGAAAATGAAATTTGTCAGTTTCAATCCTTTTCACACTGGCACATAAAAAACTGTAACATCGGAGGAGAAAGAAGACTCAGGAACAACTCCTGCAGACTTTGGAGAACCGAGCGGTGTCAGAGATGAGAACCATCAGTAGGAAGAAGCTGGAAAGGGCAGCAAGAGAAAGAGACAGAAAATAAAGTTGGTTAATTTGAGACTCCCAAAAGATCTCTGGAAGGGATTGGTCACTGTGCCTGCCCAGCTTAGGGAAGGACTAGGAGCTGATGGCCATCATGAAACACCAGAAAATCTCACCACACTAGCCATTAAGGAGGAGGAGAATGACAGCAGACGTGCCAAGCCAGCCAAGGGAAGCTGGTTTTGCAAAAGCAGAGGTTCCACCATGGGGGGAGGAACTGGCAACCCTTTGAGCTCTGAGTTCTTCCTGATCTTACCGACCAGTGCTTAGGGCACGAGGGGCTTGACAGCGGCTTTCACAGCCCGTGTCACCACCTTCTTAAGTATTCTTCTCCAGAGCCACACAGCCAGGTTTTGTAAACAGTGACTCCATTATCCATGGACAGAATATGACCGCAGGCAAACCGTTTTCAGGAAAACCCACTTTAAACCACAGGTCCTGCACAAATGCAAGTAGTGAACAGAGCAAAAATGTCATTTTGAAGAGAATACAGAAATGTGGTGTGGAGAATGTTTGTACCCATCAAAACAGAAACCTTTTTTACAGCACCTGCCTCTCAAGCACCTGCCTTCATTTTCCCCCTACCCCCAAAAAGGAGATTGCTGCAGATAAAATGGTTTTGTTTTGATGTTAATGCCTTGAATGTGTACTGATAAAAATACAGTAATTTAAAAATAAATAACTTTAAGAAGTCAATCAATTTTTGGAAACATAAGATTTAGGGTGGCTTGGTCACACTATTAGCTGTCCTAGTGCAAAATGCTGGAAAGTATTACTAGTTATATTGAAAATGGAGGCCTCTAACATAGTTATCCATGTAATACAGGATGCTATGAAATTATGCCATCTCTGTTTTGACAGTTTTTTTGAAAACAGGATTAATATGAATTTAGCAGGCAGTTGCTGCTAAATAACACAAAAGCAATGCTCAGACCATACTTTTTTTGTAATATTTGCAAGATGCATTTAGAGAGTGCTATGATATTATTTGATTTGATTTTTACATGGATGACAGCATACGATCTCAGGGTAGAATTACCCCTCAAACATAGCAAAGACTATGTCAGGCAAGATCATCTGCCTGCAGAAGATAGTTGGGGGGAGATCTTAAGACATCCTTTCTCTGCTACAAAGACAGGAGTACTATAAGGAATCTCTGCTCTGTATATGTAGCACAGTGGATTATGACTGCTCTGCTTATTGCATTGTTTACTAATTATTTATTTGTTACTATTGCAGACTAAATTTTATGCAATTACTCCACAGAGTCATCATATATTTTATATATGCACACATTGAAAAAAAAAAGGAAAAAAAAGTAAAGAGGCATCACCCGGAAAGAAAACAGGTTGAGAAAGAAGTAAGAAACATTTAAAATGAGAAGAGAGAAAACCACCTGAGTGCATTGTAACTCTGAAATCGGGAACCCAGAGGACAAGCCTAATCACTGAGCTGCTCAAAATTCACTTTCTGTCTGCCACTTCTTTCTCTCTGGGGTTTCATAGCTTCCTGCATTCGAGTCAAACAAGAAACATCTTTTTATGAAAAGAAATTCAATGTAAAACAACTGGCAGAATACAGATCACCCTGTGGGGAGAAAGAGCCACATCCTGGCCCTCCCTCTGGACCTTTATCATTGCTAGCCAGACCCTCAGCGCTCAAACCGTGGAATGAGGCATTAGCCAGCACAAGAAGTATTAGTGCAGTCTCTCTGGACCTTTATCATTGCTGGCCAGACCCTCAGCGCTCAAACCGTGGAATGAGGCATTAGCCAGCACAAGAAGTATTAGTGCAGTCTAACTCTGAAATTAAGCTTTTAGATAACAAGTTGATGCTTTCTGTCTCAAAAAACTGTGAAACAGAAAAACGACTGCTCTCTTCTGTTTCTCCGCATGCCCATTTTGTCAATGCATACAACAAACAAGTTCAGCTTTTCCTGCAACCTCAGTGCATTGACCTCCCAGCTGACAGCAGTGATGGACCTAAAGTATGTTTAAGAGTCAGTTGAAGCTCATGTTTTTGCTACCTGAGCCCCTCCTTGCTTGAGCAGCACCCACCTCTGGCAGCCTCCCACTCAGCATACCAGGGCCCTGAAGGAATAGCACGTTTGTAAACTAAACAGGAAAGAGGAATAAGCCAGACACTTACATCACCTGACAGATGTGTTTCTCAAGGATGCAAGTTCATTTAAGGCCTTTTCATGGCATATGTTGACCCAAAATCAATAAATAAATGAATAAGTAAACAAAAGGGGGGGAAAGAAAGGAAGGAAGAAAAGAATGAGAGACGAGAGAACTGGTGTCATGCTCAACATGTTTTGCACCCTGTAAAAAGGAATTAAGTGACTCGAGCTCCCCACCCCCCTTCTCCCTTTATGTGTGGAAGTGAGCCCTTCTGAAATACTATAGCTACTGGCAGCACAGCAACACATAATAACATGGTAGTAACACATAAAACTGTCAGTCTTCAATGGAAATGGATGGTTAGGCTGAGGGGGTAAACAGACTAAATCAATTTGAACATGCATGTTAAGGACTGTGAAAGGGCAGAGTTTAGTGCTGCTAAGCTGGAAAACATTTGTCTCTGTCTCGTTGTATTTCCCTGCCATTCAGCGGCATCCACCCACAGGCCTCTCACTTGGCTCCAGTCAGACTCCACGGCTGATTAATGGCAGCTGGAGGTGTCCAGTAATTTCCTCACCTAATAATAAACTACAACCCAAAACAGGGGTTCCCCTCAGGCCCACATTTAACACAACTCTACTTACTACCAGGAGAAAGCCAATTACCATGTGTCTGCTCACGTCTTCGAGATAATACATGTTTAAGTGGCTTTGAGATGTTACTTGGCTGACTTTGGGCACAGCGTCTTTGTCCGTGGCAGGGTAAACAAAGCTCAGATAGCATCTGCATCACTCTTCTACAGGGATCACAACAGAAAAAAAAAGGGCAGGGGAAAAAAAAAAAAGAGATGTCATCCTTGCAACAAGAAAATAGCCTCCTCTAACAAATCTTAACAGCAACATGACCTTAAAAACAGACTTTCTTTCTCTTATCCTATTCCCAGGGTCATCAACATATGCAATTATGATTTCAGTGGCTGAGGCTTAAGCAATCAGTCTGGCTCACCACTTCCTACCCAAGGGTGCCCAATAAAACATTTTATATGAAGACATATTCTCAACAAGACCTTTTCCAGTTTTTGTTAGCAATTAAACCAAAGCCTTGTTACTGAAAGAGTTGCATGGATTTGTGCGTTCAGTACTAAGATTACAAAGACAGTATTGTTTACATGGGATATCTTATTAGCAACATAGTATTACTTCTACTATAGTAGTATAGTAACTATACTGATTTAATAATCAATCCTTTACACATCATGAGACAATTTTCTTTATAATATTACTTAGGTGAGTAACATCTCAACTTATGTACAGTTACTTGAGTAAATAAGGGATGGAGATTTGGCTGTACGTAACTGCTAGTGCTATTCAGAGCATGAAATAATCTATCAATTCTTTAACTGAAAGCAGTTTAACATATACAAATACATGCAAAGCACCAGATTATTGCTTGTGCACCTAGAAGACCCCCTTGAAGCCCAGTCCTCCATGCACCAGTATTATGAATGATCCAGTACTTCATTCCACGGTTTCTTTTTCCCAGGTGGCAACTGTAAAGTTATGGAAGTAGAAATGCTAATAATGTCACATGTGATACATATTTATCTATACAGCACACCAACTTTGACATAAGCAAGAGTAATGCCACAGATCATGATACTGGAGATTTCTAATGTTCACAGTTATACAGATGTAGATATATGAAATAAATAACATGTCATTAGATAGCAACAAAATACTGGAGTAATATTCAGTTTATACTGTCCTGCAACAAGCAGAAAGGAAGGGTGAGTATCCCAGTGTCTTGGTGAATAGGCTATTGCAAGCAATGCAGATGCAATATTTTTGCAGCAGTACTTCCTGACTACAGGGACAGGATATACTTGATGCCAAAAAGGAAGTAAATTGTGTTCAATACTGTTTGACAGATTAATTATATCATTACCTATTAATACCTGCAATTCATAATCTCTGTCAAAATTTGAAAAGCAAAAAATGCATGTATTCAAGTGCACATGAATGTGCTTCTCCACAGGAACAAATCTAATCAACATGTGGACACTGAGGAAAGATTGTCAGACACACAGGCCATTGCTGGCTATGTCTGGTCACACAGGCAACTGCTGGCACTAGGGGATTAAGAGGTAATATAAAGATTTCTTCAAAAGTCTTATGACAGCTTGGGAGAAAACCAATTTTCCAGATATCTGTGCAAATGGATTTTCCATTCTCTTCAAAGGTTTTTTCCCACCCACCCCCTATATTCCCTCCCTGAGGCACAGATCATTGGAAAGAAATTGAAAACAATTCCGGATATTGCTTTTGTGCTACCCCTTATACAAACAGATAATGTAATTTCTGCCATAGCTGTCACTACATATAATGTTGCAACACGCTAGAAACTGAGTAAGAAAAAACAGCAAACAAGGAAACAAATGCAGGTATAAAAGGTAATACATTAGGAAGTGGTATTTTCCATCACATTAGAGCTAAAACATTTCACTGGAGGTTCTGGTTCTAACCAGTAACTTATAAGCAAGGCCAACTTCAAACAACACTTTTTAAAGGGTTAGGATGAGGAAAGCTAGTTTTATCAAATAGAAAATTATCTCCTTCTTTTCCCTCCCCCCCCTCCCGGCTGTTGTACTAAAAATTGAGAATCAAGCATGGAGCCTACATCTCCTGTCAGACAGAGATACCCACCTAACATCTCTAATCATGTTACTTTTCCCATTTCAAAAGTCTACATCTGCAGCAGGTCAAGCCTACACATTAGTGATTACAGGACTACAGTGGAAACTGCCTTCCAGAGTCACAGAATTCAGTTTCGAGCAACAGATTTCTGAACTTCAAAGTCACGTGACAGATGATCTTTCCAAAGACACACACACATACAAAAGCTTCTTTTCTAAGAATATCCTAATCTTCCTGACTAATGAGGAGACTTTCTCCCATGCTGGACAGCAGAAGGGAGATACAGAGACAATTATAATACATTCCCAAATTTTGCCTCAAGAGCATAGCAATTTTGCTTACATTTGTCTCAAGAACAAGCAGCCATGACTGTTTAACATCACACAGTGAAGTGGCTTCCTAATACAAATTGCAATAGGGCGACTTTTAGAAGTTACAGAAGGACGCACATCTAATTAGCAAATGAGCTGTGTAATTAGCATCAACCATATGATAACTGAATCTGATGAGTGCTCTGACATTGTCAACAATATAGAATTATGGTGGTTTGTTATGAGCACTTACTATATTATGGTTTATATTTCAGCTCAACATGACCAGGCAGTGTGCGCTCACAGCCCAGAAGGCTAACTGTACCCTGGGCTGCATCAAGAGCAGCATGGCCAGCAGGTTGAGGGAGGTGGTTCTGCCCCTCTACTCCGCTTTGGTGAGAACCCACCTGGAGTCCTGAGTCCAGGTCTGGAGACCTCAGCACAAGAAGGACATGGACCTGCTGCAGCAGGTCCAAAGGAGACCACAAAAATGATCGGAGGGCTGGAACACCTCTCCTATGAGGAAAGGCTGAGAGAGCTGGGGCTGTTCATAGTCTCAGATAACTACACTAGTTGTCTTGGACACACATATCCCCCCTTCAGGGTCAATGAAGACAGACAAGAACTTTTAACACATGATTCGCCTGACCTGTTTTAGACACTCACTTCAGCGCCAACCACCCTATAGAATCAGATGTCCTATAGCAGAATTCCCTGTATTTCCCTATTTACTATGAAAGGGACCGAGGACGGTAATTTCAAAGATATAGAGATGTGCACCTTGTCAGGTTTTTCCTTTTCAGCTAATCACATAAGCAAACCAAGTGATCCCACCCCATTCCTGGACCCCTGCTATGCTGTGCTATGTCATCTTTAACCATATTGCCTGTATTGCTCCTGAAAAAACAATTCTCTTTATTCCAGCTCTGTGTTGCCTTTGTGATGACAGTTGACTCAGTTCTGTTCTTAGGACTCTCAGGTGAATTTCCCACCTGAGTTTCACAAGGTGGGATGTTTGCATGTATGTCAGAGCATATTCTGTTGTTTTCATTGGGAAATTTTGCTTGGGAACCCGTAGCTTCTTCCTCCTGACAATTTTTAGAATCTATTACCATGGACTTGCATTTTTTTCAGTATACACGAGCTTATGAGATCACAGGCTTGTGGTGTGCTTTGCAGTCAATAGTAGTCAGAAAATTGAAAAGACAAAATGTGATCAAGAAAATGGGCTTTGTAAAGGGTATCTAGCAATTCAACAGTCTATAGTGTAATAGGGAGAGTACAAAATAAGGCAGAGCTCAAGAACTGTCATTCACGGTGACTACTGAACCCGAGATATTAACAATGGTACTTCTTGTATTTTTTGAAAAATTATAGAGTCTTTCCTTTTATTTTATAGATGGTAAATCTTGAGAAAATGGTCGAAATATATGCAAAAAAAAAGTATCTTTTGTTGTAAAGATAAATGAGCCATTTGATACTTTCTCTGTCAAGATATATACCACTAAAATTATCCAGAAAAAAAATTTATGTTACCAGAAAAAAGGGGAGAAAACCCCACTAAAAACAACCTTTTCCTCACAAAGTTTCCAGTAATTTTTTTTTTACTGCCAGTAGTATTTTTATGACCAAGATACTCCCAAACGCAAAACTCAGCAGTAAAAGTTCTGACCTGTTAATCTTGCATACGCTGATGCAGCTCTGTAACAACTGAGCAACTGCACATAACATTCAAGGCTGATTTACTTTTTTCTCCAATTTCACCTTTTCCTGATTTAATAAAATATCATATTCTTATGAAATTACTTAATCTAGTCAGGTCACAGCTCCTGTGTGACTGCATACAGCAAAACCCACAGATCTAACTACCACCATCCCCTATTTATTTTGGAGGATAAGAACATGCAGTGATTACTTTTAGAAAGACAACAGCAAGGTTCTCTTACATTACTGATCACTGCGTCAGTGAAATCAAAATTCAGCACAATCATATCTGTAGCCTATTTCATAGGCCATGTAGCTCCTCCCTATAAACAAGAAAGAGTTCACGGGGAGAATAACATCTTCTGTTACACCAACTGCTATGTTGAAAAAAAATAAAACCTTCCAGGCACAAAAGCCCTTCTGAAGATTTTGTGTGTTTTTTTCTCCCAGATGAATCTATCCAACTAATAAAATCTGCTTCTCCCTTCTAATCTTACCTCCCCAATATCCTTTAAACATCATAGCTGTAACAACACTGCCTTTTCTATATATCTTCTGTCTCCCTCTTCTCTGTCCAGTGAAATATAAGCTGCCTGTCTTGATAAAAGTGGTTGTAAAGCTACCTCTGCATCCACATTCAAATCCCTTCTGAAACAACCCTTTTGCCATGAGGACTGCTAAAAACAAAGATTGCTGATGTGCTGTGACAGCTGGTCTGCCTCTCCCAGTATTTTGATTGTTGGTTAGAAAAAGCCGGGAGAAACTGTGTTTTAACATTATTCGTTTTTCTAGTTTTGCATCTAGCCCCACAAGCCTCTGGTTCATGACTGAGGCTTCTGATCTATAATCAAACAAATAAACAATATTAATAAAGGTAGTCTGTATGTGGGCTGTGCAGTCTCTGTGTGGACTATGTCTTACATTATTGGATTTTTTTTTAAGGACAAAAATTTTCGGTTTAAATTAAAGACCTCTTTACCCTAACCCTGGATGTTTCCAAAAGCAGGTGTTAGGTGTTATACTAACTTAGAAAGACAATGACACAAAAATAACACTAACTTGCATTTGGGAGGGAGCATTAACCTCCCTTGCAGTACAGTCCTTTCTTCTTCATGTTGCACATACAGACGCTGTGCAAGAAAATTTTCCCTACTCCACTTATAGCAGAAAAGCACATGCGCTGTTCTTGAGATTCTTCCCCACAACATAGCCACTTTCTTCAAACTAGATCTAATGCCCAATGTCAACAAGAATTTTCGATCAGCTGGAATAAGCACAGGGTTCTTTGACAATCTTAATGGAATTACTGAGGAAGTGATCTTATGTTTTAAATAGTTTTCTCCTCGCTAAAGAGAGATGAGAAGTGCTAAAATCTTGGTAGTGAGTTGAATCTGCCTCAAAGACAGATGCAGGTTCACATTTGTTAATTTTATGTACTGAGGCTCTAGTTTACAAGTGTGCTATTGAACCCAGCGATCTTGCAAAGCTGGACTGCGCTCGCAGGGGGCTGAGCTCTCTAATCACCTCCCTGACTCCTTCAAACGCATCACCTAAAGCCATAACGCTACTCCTTCTGTGCCAAGATTACGTGTTCCCATACTACGAAGGGGCGAACAAAGTCCAAAAGAGAAAGGAAAGCTGGTCTCCTGTCAGAGCCTCGGCTTATCTCAGCAGCCCCCTATTTTTAACTCGATTGCAAACGATATCTGTGATCAAAGGCCAGAACCCCTGGAGGAGCTTAGGCGAACAGCGTGGTGGCCTCAATTCTCCCTGATGATTTGTAAGCAGGAAAGGACTTTTGACATGAAAGACAGCTTAAACAGCACAAGAATAGCAATAAACCAGCTGTAAAATTCTTAACATTGCCCTTGAACTAATGCAAATTGTTCCAAACAATTTTCTTTTCTTTTTCTTTCTTCTTTTTTTTTTTTCCTTTTTGCAGTCTTTGGATGTCCTGCTGGGACATTTAAACTGTCACATGCTCACCATACAAAAGCCTATATAAGTGGAGAAATACAGTACTAATGTGTTTAGAATAAGGGCACCAAACAACTTCCACAATTCCAATCTGCTGCCTTCCTTCCTTTTTTTCAAAGAAGTGTTCATTAATGACAGGTTTGTTTTGGATACTGACTGAGCTTCCAGACAGAAATGTTGAAGGGTAATTTATTGGCTTAAAATACTCAATTAAGGTATTGAAGAGATAGTTAACAAAGTAAGTAAAAACTGAATTTTCTAAAAGTAAATTAGTTGGGTCACTGAATCGTTTAGATGTTTAGAAAATGACGGTAATTACTTTCTGAACTTCAGCAATATTAAAGAATGGCAGTAATACGTGTTTATAGAAATGATGTTTCAAAGGAGTGCTCTCTACCATGATTGCTCCCCACAGAAATTATACAAGAGTCTTACAGAATCCTTTAATGTCACCTTTAAAAGCTTTCTTTTTTTTCTTTTCTTTCTTTTTACATTTCTCTAAAGTAGATTTTTCATTTCAAGCAATGACATACACCTTTATCACCACTACTTAATTATAATCTTTTTAAACATTCCAATATGGAATAAAATATACTCTTGTAGTAATTAGAGATAGGAATGACCAACGAGATCACCAGTTCGATTTCCGAAAATGTTCAGTACTGGGATAGCTCTCTAAGGCAGCTTATATCAGCTTTTAGAAAACGACTAGCAATTAGAAGTTGGTTGGTATGCGTGTGTGTGCTTAACAAATTAAAAATCTCTCATACATCTGTTCTCATTTCTACTTCTTCCTGACAATGCTTGTGGCCTTAACACACTTTTTTTTCCTCCTCAAAATCTTTTCCATTCCTCATCACTCTTCCCCAGGTCATTGTATGAAAAATTCTCAAGAAATGAAGAAATATATTGATAAATACCAGTTTGTCAAAGAGCATTTCGGTATACATTTAACTCCAAGGGAAGAAAGTGGAATTTAATCAGAAGTTTACAGTCAAACCATGTCCAAATCTACAGTCCAGATTTGGGGGCAAGGGTGCCCTAACTCTTTGTAAGCTTAGCAAAGGCTGTGCTGGTGAATGGACAAAGACAAATCAGAAATATAGTAATTTTTAAAAATTAGATAGAAAGATTTGCTTAGTTTTAGCTGCAGTTAAAAATCAATTTGAAGATCAAGAAGAGTGTGGCCAGCAGGACGAGGGAGGTTCTCCTTCCCCTCTACACTGCCCTAGTGAGGCCTCATCTAGAGTACTGTGTCCAGTTCTGGGCTCCCCACTTCAAGAAAGAT
>Ga0065711_1031443_pt1 | contig 29650 bp, 16 predicted proteins | sample Hoacrofraction12_FD_59098 | JGI IMG/M metagenome (GOLD analysis project Ga0065711, IMG submission 59098) | Hoatzin crop microbial communities from Cojedes, Venezuela - Epithelial fraction 12 v2 (version 2) | ecosystem: Host-associated > Birds > Digestive system > Esophagus > Crop | place... | reverse complement strand
AAGCAGAGTGCGGATTCCCTTAGCGCCTTTAATGAGACGCAGGATTCGACCGATTCTGGCAAGTCGGATGACTCTGAATAGCGTAGGGGATACAAAATATTTCTCAATCATCTCCGCTAAGAACATACCTGTTGAAAACCAAGTTAAATTAGTGAAGAATATTATCACATTGAAAAAACACTGCTGAAGGTTTATCTTACAAACATTGTAAGACGTTCAATAACTTTAAGAAGAATAGGATATTTAAACAGATTTTTGAAATTAGCCATTCAGTTGTTTTTACAAAACTTTTACAGTCTGGTATGCTTTGGAAACACATAAATCCCGAAAGAAATTCTGAAGTAATCTGCAGGGTAATGAAAAACTGCATCAATGACATTTCTAAGTATTAACTGTATGACTACATATGCAAACAGTCACAGAAATACACATCAATCTTTTATAGGACAAACTGATACCTAGTATATGTAGACTAGCAAATGCTGAGACCAGAAGAATAGCTTTCTGTTTAACTGTAACAAAATGATCTCAGTTAATCTGAAGAAAGATCATATTTATAGTAGTATTAAAATACCATGTAATCAAGTTATGGTATTCAAAGAAAATACATACGTTTGAAGAGAACTGCAAATTCTTAATCACACGTGAAATAACGTGACCACAAGTTTAGTATAAATGACACAGCAATTCCAAACATAAACAAACTGATAATAAAAAGGCTTCTTAGAACTCACTGAAGAGTAGAAGAATTGAACATTATAGTACGTGCCTCAAAGCAGAAGAATAACTACATCCTGTTTCCATAAAAAAATGGCAAAATTAATTTGCATGTTAAGGAGTTCTGAGAAGTTAAAATGGCAGAATTTTTACTCAAGTTCTTTCAGGTTTTCTGCTCTAGACAAAGCAAAGATTAGTGGAGCCATGTATTTATTACTACATCTGCTTCAGCTTTGCTTCTCTGGCGGCTCACTCGAGCTCAGGCATAAAACCTCTCAGGATCAAACAAAACCCTGAAGTGGGCTGAGGGTTTTACACTGCTGTCTGGGGTGCTTGCATGCTAGCCTAACAACAGTCCCACACAGATTTTGCTCTTGGATTTTGGACTGCTGGACTCTTTTCCTGCAACTGCCACTGTTAGTTTATATTAAAATTGCCTTTCACATGTGTGTTTGTTTCTATGCTGAGGACTTTCTACTGAGTTCAGAATAAAAATCTAATTTCAACTAATAGAAAAGTGAGACTGTATGAAACCTATTGCTAACAAATTTCTTACCATGGTGTTTAGTTATTTTATGGACAATATGAAATCAGAAGAAAGAAAAATTGTAGTCAGACTTTCTAGTGACAGTGTTGAACCAAAATATAAAGAGACTTTACATGCCAAAAATGTTTCAGTTCCCACAGAATTAGCCATTTCATAAAAATGAATTGCTCTTACCTACTATGGAGAGAATGACAACCACAAAATCAAAAATATTCCAGCCTATAGTAAAGTAGTAATGGCGAAGTGAAATCAATTTCAGGACACATTCTCCAGTGAAAAGTACAATAAACACCAGGTTAATCCAATATAAAATGTTTTCCATGTCTTCACTCTGATCATCTGTTTCTACCATCATTGTGACCATGTTAAGGCAGATAAGTATCATGATACTGATATCAAATGCTTGTTTGGTTACGAAATCAAAGACCATGCCTTGGAATTTGTTCTAGGAGGGGAAAAAATAAGATTCATTATGATATGCATTGGGTAAAATTTCTTTTTTGAAATTTCTACAAAATATTCAAATCTAGTATGAATGGAATTTCATGTCTTCCATGAAGTCCTCCATCTGGATGAATTTTCCAGTTTGTACATGTAAACACAAATTAAATAAAAATGCAGCCACTGTGTTTGTAAGCATTAAAGGGATGATTTCAAAATAAGCATGGTGCATTTTTTTAAAGACGCAAAGGAGACTTTACCACCCTGGACCAGTTCACTGTAACCTTTTGTGACACAGAGTACTAACTAAGCTTAGCTTGGCAAAATTTGAAAAATACCAAGCACGGGGTAGATGCAAGCGGGCTGAGAGAACTTCATTTGCCAGAGAACTTACAAAGTTTTCAGTGCCTGAGTTCAACCTCTTCATGCTACCAAAATAACCTTTAAAACAATATCTTGCATTTTTCAGCTACAGAGAATTTACTGATGGCTGGACTGGCCACTGAGCAGGTTCCACAATGCAAAGTAGAAGTGTAGAGCTGGAATCACGCTCTGCCCCAGGCAACCCCGGCTCTGCAGTGCTAGGGTAGCTCTGCTCAGGAGAGCAAACCATTGTGTGGATTGTGCAACAGCAAAGTGAGGTGCAAAACGACTTTTTTCAGGCAGTGATACGGTAACTTGCCCCCCTGCAGCAGTTTCAGTCTTCCCAGATGACTGAAAAAGCCTGTGCCCTAAGGCTGTCGCATATTTTGATAAATACACTGCCACACTTAATTGCTCTAGTCAAACCAGTGTTTTGAAAAAATGCCACATAAAATGTCATTGCCATCAGCAGAGAGAAAATGGGGGGGGGGGGAAAGGAAAGGAAAGAGCCTCCCGTATTCAGACTATAAAAGAGAAAAAAATTGGATTTCCAATGAATAAGGCTTTTCTGATATCACTTGGTTTTTTAGCTTACAACTTAATAAATCCTAAAGCATAACTGAAACAATCCCATTTTTAAATAAATGTAAAAATAACAGAAAATATTTTTATTCTTACTGCTGGTCGAGGTATAGGCTTTTGTGGTTTCTTTGAACCCAGTTTTTTCATTGCATTGTAGTATTTCTTCTGTTCTTCTGTCATAAAAATGTCTTGACCTCCAAAGTAAACCAAAGAGACAAAAACTGGTTACAATCACCTATCTGTACTGATTACTTACAAAGATACTGAATAGTAATAGTCACTCTTGTTCATATTCTCATCTGAGAAAATTGAGGACAGACACAAAAATCCCCTTTTATCATGATTATTAGTATTTTGGTAACAGATGACTTTCTTTACATATTCCACTCAATATTTAGGATTTTTTGTTTTTTTTGAGAGGCTCTTGAACTTGCGTTGTTTGGGGTAGACCTCTGCTTTTCATTGGGAAGAAGGGAAGTACAGAGGACAGAGAGGTGCTTTTTCTTTGTTCTGCTAAATTCCATCAGTTATTACAGAGACACAAATTAATAAAATATTCTAATCCCCTTCTGTTTTTCCTCTAGATTGTGGCAAAATTTCAGAGCTGACATCTATGATACCAAAAGAGAACTAGAAGCTATCCAGACGGTCATATTTCACAACCGCTTCTTCTCCCTCCACTGGGGCAGGACTTGAAGCAGGAGATGCTGGAACTACTATGTGGAACGAGGAGAGGAAAAAAAGCCAATTTTTCTCCTTCTCAACCCATTACAGCACATGGATCCAATTACAGCACTTCCACCACTTCAATAACACTTCGTGTAGCCCGATGCTTTAGTTAAGTTCTGCAGCTGAAACACTGATACCTTTTGAGGCAGTGTTGACAAAATACAAGACTAAAGAGAGTACAAATCAAGATAATACAATGTTTATTATCAGAGTTCAGAAATCTACACTGCTGGACTCTGAGATGTGAAGGTAGTATAGCTAAGAGGTTTTATAGCTACATTTAGCTATTTGACTGGTTAGTCTTTTTATAAGTCTATTATAGACTCCACCCCCAAATCCACATCTTTACAAAGATGACGTTGGGTATTTCACTAACCATAGGCAAACATATGTTGTCACTTGTCCATCAAACCCTCATCAAGCCAAATTTTAAGGTTTAATAATTTAACATATTTAATGTGTAGAGCACATATTAATCTATAATAAAATGAAAAATAATATTTTATGAATAAAGTTATTGTGTGTGGACAAAAAATAAGCATTTTTTGGCTTCTTTTCAGAATAATGCTGAAGTACTTATCTTCTTTTTCTGCTGGTTGAAATTGTCTATGATGACACCAATGAAAAGGTTCAAAGTAAAGAATGATCCAAAGATGATAAAGATGACAAAGTAAAGATACATGTATAGGTTATCTTCATACTTAGGCTGATCCAAAACCTGCAAAAAATGCATAGAAACTAAGCCTTAGTTTAACTGTAAGAACAGAATCAAATATCTGCTGGATAGAATTTAGGGCGCTCTCACTCTGATCTTTGCTTCTTATGGTCAAATTCCCACATATCCATCCCACTGATCTTCAGTCTATGAAGGCACATTGTTGACTAAGAAATTTGCTATCAAACTTGATATTTCACTTTTTAAAAAAGTAACTGGGCTATATGAGTGTAGAATAAATACTGAAGACACAATGGGTTTAAACCAGTATAGCACCATCTGTCTGAGTCTATAGACAACCAGAAACACCAGCTTGTAAAGTTGAAAACTTTTCTGTATATCTCGTGCGAAGCTCTTGACGTGGGCTTGTGGAGCTTTCACTGCTACAGGCGCTTAGGAAACTGCCCTCAATTCTGGAAGAGAGTCATCCAAGCCATGTTTAGAGCAAGCATATTTTCTTGGTACAGCTATGCACATTTACTATACTACAACAGGCCTCCCGCTGTGAGCGTAGCTTACCAAAAATGCTGGAGCTTTACCAGTAGAGTTTATTCAGTTGTCTACTTAGAACTAGAGGACAACTTGCACCAAGGGAGCAAGGGGAAGGCAAAAAGGTAAGAAAATGTACAGGCTGAGTTAGGGATAGGAACTGCGCCCTGAAGAAAGGAGTCAGGCGGCTTGCAGAGCACAGTGAAAGTCTCAACTTTAAAAAAAATGATCAGCATTACAAAAAATCACCTCTAAGCTGTGTATCGATGCCTGTTTCCAAATGTAAATAATGCCTCAATGCACATAATGAGAGGAGAAAAAAACATTTCACTGCAATAGTTAAGTCTGCTGTGGAACTGAGGAATTTTGGTCCAACTGTACCACAGAGAACATGGAATCCTTTAGGACTGCTCCTCTGCTTTCTTTGTCTCTTGTGTTATTCCTGTGGTTTCCATTTTCTTTAACTACAACAACTCCTTATTCTCTCATTTTTACTGTTATTTCTGAAAGATGTTAAAATTACATTCTTCAATCTTGCAGCTCATCCAGTCAAAACAAATGGAGTCAAGGGACTATACTTACATTACGAGAATCCACAGCTGCATACATGATATCCATCCATCCTTTAAATGTAGCCTATAAACAGAACACTGGTGTTTACCTCATGCTTTTCCTGGAAAATGGCTTGTCAGAAACACTGCTCAAGAGCTGAAGACTAAGTGCCTTTAGCACTCATCATAAACACCAGCACAGTTCAATGTTAACAGATTACTCTTGCCTTCTATTGTATGTTTTATTAATGTATGACAATTGCAAGCAAATTCTAATATTTGACTACAGAGAACACAGCATCTATTAAGAACTTTTATCAATTATGAGTAATATCTGATTTTCTATGTATGAGCAAAGTAAGTGTACTTGATATAGATTCAATGATGTAGTTAAGGTGAATTAGGTTTGAATTATTTTTTTTTCCTCATAGTCAGCATAGCCTCTATGCTTTGTATTATTTCCCACACTTTATAATTCCAAACCAAGAAGTGAGATACAAGATTTCTAAATGAAAGAAACAATGAAAATTACTTTTTACTGTTACAAGTAAACAATAGAGACATAGAAACAGAAATGAAGGAGTGGTGACTTACCACTTGAAGCAGAGAAAGATAACCAAGGCCTACATTATCAAAGTTAACCTTCACATTCTTCCATCGGGCAGTTTCATTGTTTTTTATGAGCTCCTCACATTGACTATAGTTGTTGATTTGGCTGATATCAAATCTTTCATCAGTTGTAGTGTTAACACAGTAGTAAAATTTTCCAGCAAACAGATTTACTCCCATGATACTGAAGATCAGCCAGAATATAAGGCAGACAAGAAGCACATTCATAATGGATGGAATCGCTCCTAAGAGGGCATTCACAACCACCTAGAGTACAAATGAAACCAGGGAGAGATCACGTAAGAACACAGGCACCAGTATCTTACAAGCCTTTCTTAAATGTAACGCTCTATTTTAATTCTACTATCTGTGTTACACTTTTATAATTGTTGAGAGTAACAAGTAAGAAAAGCAGTATAGGGGAAAGATAAAATGTTAACATAATTAGGAAGAAAACCATAAAAACAGTAGCAAATGGTAGCTTTAAAGAATGGGAAAAAGAAGAACAGACAGGTAAAACAAACTGAAAAAAAAATCAAACAGAAAAAATCACCATTTATTACTTCTTTTTAGAATGTTTATTTAATGTATGTCTGCAAAACCATATCCATAATATTTCTAATGACTGACTGTATCAAATACAACAAACTTTTTTCTATTACATGTTTACTGAATAAACAGTCCAAATCAGTATTACTGAACAAATTTTTCACTTGAAGTAATTTTATGACTTTTTTAAAATAAAAGAAAACTCAGGGATGTATGCATGTTCATTTGGGTGGTTGTATATAAAATCAGAAAAGCAGACATGTTCAAACCAGGAAACCAGCTGAGTATCTGAACACAAAAAAGCTGGTAGTGTGCAGGCAAGTGGCAGGTAAGACTTGAAGAAGGAAGAGACTTGATTTAATTCCCAAATGAATTTTAGGTAAAATCGGCTTCAGGAAAGAAAAACATGAAAATGAGTTTGTGTATGATGATGAACAATGATTAAAGGCATGTCAGAACAAAAATAAAATAGTAAAGAAAATAAAATCAGGGAGAAAGTAGGTCCATTATGAATGAGAATGATTTATTTCATGATGAAATTGATGAGCTGCTAGATTAGTTAATTCCTATTTTAAATCTGTTTGCAAGTAAGTCTAACAATACCAAATTTAATAACTATGGAGCACTGCCGCCAATTTTGCCAAAACATCTGCATCAGATCCTTAGAACCTACTGAAAATTTTCTTTTAAATTTGCAGGACATTAGGTATTACATAGATGAGGTTATTTATAATTCATTTAGTTTAGATGATGTAGATATTACAGCAGATCCTCTAGCACACTATGCTATTTGTTTCTATTTGAAATACAAGTATGTAGTTTAAGCCTGTAAAATACTTTGGCATTACATTTATATCTACAATTAATAGGTTCCATTAATTGCTTGTAAAATGAGTCATCTAGGTGGATCACCTTTCATTCCTTGCCATTTTACAGAACAGAAAATAAAACCTTTGAATGTTAGAGTAGGTAATGAACCACCACCATGTATACCATGTAGTAGACTTGAGCTGAAGGACAACAGAAATAATTGTTTTACTTGCAGGGCTCCATTCTTGCCAAAACGATACCTCTTTAGGGTGAGACATACTTCACACAATATTAAAGATCCTATAGGACTTCAATGAAATTGTTGTTCTGTTAAATTTAGGAGCTGGATCAAATGAGGTTCCTTTCAATGTAAATTACTGTATGACTCTATAAAAGCACAGAATAGTGGATGAAGTCCAAAGTTACCATGGTTTTTTTTTTTTTCCATGTATTTTAAACAACATGTAATAAGTGTTTATTTCTGATGGGGAAGTTAAGTATCAGCCAAGCAGAGAGGATTACCTGACTAATGGATAAATCTCTTCTGACTATTTCAATAGTTGACAGACCTGTACTCTCAGCTTTGTCAACGACATGACTGTGGAAGCCTGTGAGTAGTTTGACCTAAACAAATTAATAGTTTAATAATAATGCTGAATTAGTTTGAATTGGAAATCCATGAACTCACTGATTTTAGTGGGAAGTTTGACTGGAATAATAAATGTCGACATCATTTTTTCTCAATTCGGGAATATTTGCCAAATATATATTAGTTAATATTTTTACATTATTGTTATTTACAGTTATCTCAATTCTTCTACTTAAAAATACAAGCAGATTTCTTAAATGTAATAATATCATCCATCAGGAATAATTATTGAGATATAAAGGGATAATTAATGAAGTAAAAATATTTGTCCTCAAGCTTGCAATCTCATTACACCCAAGAATTCTGTTCCTTCTTCTGCTACAGCTGCAGGTTCAGTTATGTTATTCTTTAATTGCTGGATTTCTACAGCTGACCTACTTTCTTTGTTTTTAGTCTGAGTCCTGAAGCTATAGCAGGACCAGCTTGTAATATGAATCATTTGAAGACACTCAAAACATACTGTTAAGCGTTGCTGAAAACACTGATCCACACACCTCCTCGCTTCCATTGGTAGGAAGGGTGTGAGAGAAAAGAGCAAGGCCTGACAGCAAGTGAAAGTAGGGAAAGCATTGGAAAGACATTAAAAGCATTGTTTACTGGTTAAAAAAAAAGTATTATGTGCCTAGCACCATACAGCAGTCAGTGATACTGCTTGGAACAGAGCATAGACAGATTAATTGTACTCTCATAGGCTACTTTCATGAAGTCCCAAGGGCAAATTAAAGTGTATTTTCCCTAGCAGCAGTAGTGGTGGGCAGATGCAGGGGAAACAGCATGTTTTCCATAAGGGCAATGTTTTCTATTACTTATTATTTTGGGCAGGCACAAGTTCTGATCCTAGAGAATAGTATGGATCAAAATAGGTGGATCAAAATTTTTAGATGTATAGAAGTGAATTTCTTGTTTGTACATAGGAAGGATAATGCTCACTGGAAGTATTTTAAGTGCCCATGCAAATATGTGCACCACACTATATTGTCATATTTTCAGTTCATAGATGTTAAATATTAATGAAACTACTATGTTATGAACAGACATAGTAATCTTCTCACACTAATTTCTTCACCAACTTGAGCTACTGTATCTTTAAAGACATTAAGCCTGAAATGAATTACTTTAAATAAGGCAAAATTTGTTATATCCATAGGAAATATTCAGTGGTCAATTGCCTAACTAATAAAAATACAGGTCGCATTTCTAGTCTGAAGTTATCTAACTTCATCCACTACTTTTTATTGTATCTTTTGCCAAAGTAATAAATCTCCTCCTTATCTGGGTATTTTACAAAGAGATACAGTTAGCAGATCAGGATCAAATCAGTAGGTAAAGTTTATGGCAACACAGAAGTTATGGGATTGAAAATTACCCATAAACTTTCATGATAAAGTGATCGTTTGTTCCTTGCCCCATTAAATTACCAATTAAGTGACTTACTGTGTTTATAAATTTTGTACTATTTTGTATTTTTTTTGCTAATCATTCTCATATAAAAAAAAAACCATCAAAATGGACAAAGACATTAGCTGTGTTTTTTAGCAAGATGTTATGGGGTTTTTAGATATGTTTTGCTTCAGCAAAGTTCCAGAAGTTTGTTGAATGCAAGAAAGTGGTATTTTCTATTTGAATTTATAACCTTTCCTCAAAGCCTGTTTCCTTTTTGGTTAAAGTCTTTTACTTTCCACGTGCATAGAGCACCACATTTTCTTCAGAAGCGCACCAATTTGTAGTTGACTTACAAATTTGTTAATCAGCTTATCATCTGGGGTGCCAAAGATGAGTGACTGCAGTAGGGAGCTCACACAAGGATCCCTTTTAATTACAGAAATAGGGTTTCATCTCAGGTGCATCTGCTGATTAGATCTACGGCAATATGTCCAAGGCAGACAGATGGTCCCTGAAGGTGTAAGTCAGATATCTTCTTGTAGCTGGAGCTAGAAGTATCTACCATCTTCAGTCATTGACTACTGCCCCTAAGACAAACATTCCTATCTTTCATGTCATAGCAGAATACATAAGGTCTTTGTCCATTTTGGTGCACTAAAGAAGTGATCTAAACTAATCAATGTGACTTTGCACTGGAATAGACTGCAAAAGCCCATTTGGGCAGTGGAGTGTCTCAGCTGTGGTGACTGATATGGTAATAACAAACAGCTGGGGACAGTAACTTCTCAAATATACCCAATGCTGTCAGCGAAAGTCGTCTTATATGTTTTCAGGCCGCTTAGTGCTCCATAGATTATCAACATTTTAAGATCAATATGTAAAGCAGTAAGTGACCAATTTAGGCCAGAAATCATACAAGCTGCTCAATCTTTGATATACTAGAAAAGTTGTCTTAAACAGAATGCAATAGTTCTAATCTGAAAGAGCAAATATATTTTAACACTGCCAATTTACTTACTGACATAGGAATTCATTACAAAACTTTTAAACTGTTACAGAAATTCCCAATTAGTATTTCCAGAATAATAGGTTAAAAGAAATTTGATAGACTACGCATGATATTCTATATTTGTATGAAATTCATGTGCATATATATGCGTGTATATGTGCACAGACTTTTATGAGGAAGTATTGTTTTTTTAAAACTGTTCTGACTATAGTAGGATTTATTTGTATGGGATAAATTCAGTTTTGTAGTAACTTTGCATAGATCCATGCAGTTGATAAATCCTTGGGCCCTCTAGGAAAATATGAAACAGGGTGAAAGGCCAAGGAGCCTAAATAAGTGTAACAATGTGTGCAATAACCCATGAATTCATATAAGCAGATGAAGCCTTTTGCTTATATGTTAGTGATAAATGTAAAATATATAGCATGATAGTGTAGCATTTCTGCATGGATTTGTCGTTGATTATTCTGCATGCATTGTTTCTGTGTATGCATGCATTACTTCAGATTCTTTCATTGTGTCTTACCCTCATCCCTTCAAATCGCGACAAGGCTCTTAGAGGTCTCAAAGCTCTTAGTGTCCTAAGGGATTTAATCGCACCAAGTTCTGAGTAGCCCAAGGCATTAGCTGTTAAGCTAACCAAAGAGACCTACACAAAAACAGAAAGGCAATATTGCTCATTCATCTTGTATATCCTTTTGATCCATATGGTGGGAATGATGTGTGCCCTGAACTTCTCAAGAAGATTCAAGGCTGGACCTCTTTCTCCAGGAATCCCTCTGTAATGCAGAAAGATCTTTCAAGTCAGAGAAAGTAGAATAGAAGTATATTCTAGATACCTGTTGATGAAATCGTGTTGGTAGAATGGTATAAAAATGCCTTCTAAATTCACATAAACCAGTCAACATTTGGTGGTATTTAAAGAAAAATGAAGTCACATGCAAAAAGAAAACTCGCAGAAGTTGGGTGAATTGGAATAGTCAATTTAGGCCAGGACTTCCCATATCTTCAGAATTTGATCAGAATGTAAAAGCTCTCAAAAACCACATCCAGACCTGGCTTTTGGTCAAATGTAATTTTTTAGTGTCCAGAAAATCTTATTCAACAGCCATAGCTACCACTGCTGTTCAGATTTAACCAGACTAATAAAGACTGATAACCAACTCTTTGTTAGATAATGGTAGAAGCTTCATTGTTAGGCATATCCACACTTCATTACGTTCCCTGTGACTCCTTTAACCACTTCATCAATTCTGGCTTGCATAACGCTGGTGTGGTCTGCAGGCAGATGAGTAAATAAACTAGAATAGCTGTAAAATAAATAATAAAATTATCTTTCATCAATAATCCTTAGAAATGTATTTATAGTAAACCATTGGGAAGGAGTGCCCCTAGTACAGAAAAAAAAAAAACAAACACTCAACCATCCATTGGGGATGGAAGGGAAATGAATGTGTGTTATATGGTTAAAGATCTGTAGAATTCCAGTTGTGCTACCCAGTACTGTGCATACATTGCTGAGCATGTAGGCTTGAAATTACAATGCCCTTCTTACTAGGTCTCCTTCAGACAATGTATACCTGCTCCTTGATGGTGCAGCCTTTTGAAAATCGTTCGAGAACCCATTCTAAGGGAGCTCATCTACAGTTCTCCAAGTGTCTCTTTAAGGTTGCCCATGTGATGCAGTGAAAAGTGCAGGATTACTGAACAGTAAAATGGAACTGAGAGCTCCTAGCAGTATTTTCCTTTCATATTACACAGAGTAAGTGACAGGACACTTAAAGTAATTGGTTAGAATGTTAGAAACCTTTAAAGAAATTACTTTGAAATATTTAAATTCCGTATACAGCAAAAACTGAAGAGGATGAACAGCATCCTAGCATCCTTTCCATACTGTGAAAAAAAATGGTAAAAAGCATGATTTCAATAAAGTATTACTACTTCAAAAAACTAGCGAATATCAATAAAACATGTCTAGAGTAATAATATATCTAAATATTTTTTCTTTTCTGAACAGAATTATAAACCATGCCACAACAATAGTTTTAAAATAGTTTCCATTGAATAAAACAAAAGCTTATCCTGAAAACATAATATTCTGATTTTTAGAGCCTGTCGTGCAGGACATGAAAAAGAATACCTACATCAACAATCAGGAAGTCCAGCCAGCACCACGCATTAGTGAAATAGGTTTGAAAGCCATAAGCCACCCATTTTAAAAGCATTTCCAGAATGAAGATGTAAGTAAAAACTTTGTCAGCATATTCCAGCATGGTCTTGATAGTTTTACGTTGCTCTATGTATATATCTTCAAATGCCTGTGAAAAAGATTTTTGAAGATATAATTAAATGTCTTTACAATTTGCAGTGTGGTATATAGTAGCCAAGAAAGAATTTGAATTGAAAAGATATATGTGATGATAAGGTATATATCCTTCCCTTAAGCACAGCTTTTGCTTTCACTCTATACTGTAAAGTCTTTTCATAAAGCTGGGTCCAAACACAATATTCAGCTTTCAGCTGAGCTGAAGAGTGATCCACAAAACTTACTGTAATACCATTCTCCAAATCTTATTTTCATTCATTTCCATGGATACCAATGGCTTATTTATATAAGGATTTCCTCTGTGGTAGCTACAACTTTGTATCAAAATTATATGAGGGATTTAATAATGACTCTGTGATACAGATTTTTTGAGGAACTAATAATTGAAACCAAGCTATACACACTAACTCACTGAACAGAGATTAATAACTCTCTTTTCAAAAGAAAACATCTACACTGACAGTGAATCCCTGTGCATTGACCCAAGTGTAGCAAGTACATTATATTTTGCTCCTGCTATGAGGAGCTAATGACTTCAGTACTTACTTGGTGCACCTGTTTTAACACCAATCTGGTAAAATACCTGACGGAATCACATTGGCAACTTACATCTCAGTTTGACAATTCAAGTTGCTGTCAATAAGTTCCTAGCTCAGCTGTGATTTATTTTAAATGTGTATAAGACAAAAAAAAAAGATATTACTATTAATATGAAGACATGTGAATACCTGTCTGATAGAACTAATTTCTTATTTCCATTAACACTACATTTTGAACTTGCAGAACAACTTGTTCATAGCCTGTGAGCAAACTTACGCATCCTACAATACATGCCAAATACTTGTTGATATATGTTGACATTAGAACATCTATGAATTAGATATTAAATTCTGATCTGCTACCTGCAGCTCTATAATTAACTGTATATCTAAATGTTTGCTGCTTAAAATAGACACAAGAGTTCCGCACTGAATTTACCAGAGCACCGCTGCTGAGAAGAATCATGAAGACAATGAAGGTCTCAAACCAGTTGTGTTCAACAATCTTATAGCAGGTTTTCCTAAGATTCCACCAGATTTTTCCTTTCCCATCTTCTACGCTGACTTGACAGCATTTGAATCTCCGCACACAGCCTAAGCGCAATAATAAATGTTGAGATGTCAGAAGAACGTAAATATCGCAACAAAGAGAAGTAATTTGGCTTATTTCAGTACTACTGCAACAGACGCCTGCAAATAAGTATCTCCTATTTGAGGATTTTCATTTCAATATTTGAAGTTAAAGCTTCATAATTCTTATAATACCTTCCAAGGAGAGAAAGGGAGCATGAGAACAGTACACCTATGGCAGTACCTCTGAAGGAGTTACTAATACAAACAGCAAATACAACTATAATCACAAAGCTTCTTGATTTTTAATAAAAACAGAATTCAGCCCAAATCAACACAGTTAGGTCTAATCACCTTGCATATATATATATTTCTCTTTGCCTACCTTCTGTAAAACAAGCCTCTGGCTCCAGAGCTTCTTCAGGTTCTGCTTCTGGCTGTTCCCCTTCTGGAGGCAGTCCGATATCAACTGTGCTGCCTTCTGATGAACTGGATGCATTTAATTTCTGTGAATGAAACCCCACATAATTATTTTTTTCAATTTAATATATTTTTAATCAAAGTTCATGTTTGAAATGCATACCAAAATATTTTGCATGTATCCCGTGTTCTGACATTAAAATAATTTCTTATCTACAATCTATAGTGCCAAATTGCTCTACTACAGGTGAGGTCACAAGATTAGAAACTACATCGTGTGCATTTTCCCTACTGAAAATATTTTGATATTTTCATACAAGGAATTGCTGTAATTATTAGACTACTACTCTGAGCCACACATAAAAATTCTGAAATGAAACTTCAGTAAGTTAGGAATAGGTGCCTTCCACACGTCGTACTGTTTAATTATTCCAATCACGTGGCTGCATTTTAGATTTCACTTCAGATAGCATGTGTTAATACAAATAATTTTCCAACGTCATGACCAAACCAACAGCAAGCTGCACAGATGTATTTTCATGTCTCAAGTAAATGTCACTCTGTCAAGACTGTAAATTCTATAAAATCTATAAAGTTTGAATATAAATTTTTCATTTCATTGACATGAAAACACATGTTATGAGTTAGATAGGACAGTTTAACTCTCTTTATTTCCAAAAGAGCAGCACATTAAGAGCAGTAGCTGATATTTTGCATTCTCACTTGCCAATGCATTTTCTGAATTTATTGTGCATTGGGAAACTACTTATTACTTTGGTACAGTACACATACATGTCCAAGCACTATAAAAGCCAAAAAAATCTTTATTTTTGGAAGACTAAAGTGAAAACAAATGCTTTTAAAACCTTGCTGTCATAAAACAATCCTGCACCAATGAATCATACTGATAATATAATCCAAGTCTTCAAAATTATTCTTTCACACCATCCAATTATGTTGGCAGCAGACAAATATGAGTACTATAATGAGTAAAAGTAGTTTGATCACGGCATTCTATGACTCTTCTAATGTTATCACTATATGGAGTATAACATCAGTAAAATGGCTGCATTGATAAGTAGCTAATTTTATAAAGGGAATGATGTAAGCAGATTTAGAATACAGTCTACAGGGAATTAACATTAGACAGAGAGATGGTCCATGGTAACCTTAAAGATACATCTTTGCTGACACTTCAAACTTAAGTTAGAGGCATTATTCCTTTAAAACATGTTTGAGAAGCTCCAAATTCTATACTTTTTTGTAAAGGAAATGTAAACAATGTTAGTATGAAAATATAGAAAGCATCATAAGACTTGAACGGAATTTTACAGACAATATTGCAGACAATATTAAGTATGTTCTTCAAACAAAAAGAAGATTAATTCCTTTCTCTCCCACTCTGATTTCATCGAATCACACCGACAATATATCATGTTGTGATTCTGACATAGGCTTAACTTTGATTTTTATGTACCATGGTATACTATAGCCCACATTTTAGAGGAAGACCAAACAAGTGCAAACATTTATTGTAGGGTATCTTATGCACGTAATTTCAATGAAATCTGCACACCCATTTCCTTTATGTTTCTTTGAAAATCCCAGCTTATATATTCATGTCTCATGTTTGTGCATGAGCTTTAGCATCTATGAGGTTAGGTCCAATGTACACAGACATGGATGCACACTTTTCTGCAGGTTATTATTTACAAATTTCCCATTGCAACATATTAAAATTATAGATAATGCATGACAGTCTGGTCATTGTGGAATACTGCCTCTAAAATGGAGAAACTGGAAAGTATGGGGTAAATACTGTAGTCCTCAAGTAAGGACCACAGCACTTAAACATCAGTGGAAGTCACTCATCAGTTTGAGGAAAGGCTAGAAATACCATAAACACAAAGTACATTCCAAAAAACTTTATAGATGGTGTTAAAAATTAATATTTATGAATACAATACAGTAAATAATTTTTAAACTGAAAAATGACTATCTGTTTATTTTATGTAGAGTTTTCTTAAAATGTTGCTTGCATCATTCCGGTCTGGACAGCATTTCTAGCAGAATGCTGTAGTAGTAGCAGAACAAACAAAAATTATGAACTGGTTCAACCATAAGTTTGAAAGACGTACTGTCAAGTCTTTTACAGGAAAATGAAGAGTTCAGTAACTCAGATATTAGGCACTTAGTTTAATCAGCACATGTTAAGAAGGGGTAATGAATTACTATTACTGAAATTGCATAAGACTGACAGTTAAAATGGAAGATTAGAGATATCCACTAAAAGAAGAGATCAAAAATATCAGGTAGAAAAGGTAGAAAATGATCAGTAGAACAGTCAATTTTCAGCAACATCAGGAAGCCATCTTTATTTATGTGGGGCAATATGTACGGTGAGTTGTATCTTACAAGTCTCTTCTCACTGAAAATCTGGTATGCTTCTTTTAAAGAGCTGTAATAATAATCACAGGAGTTAAGCTAAACAGAAAAATCCTAAATTGAATCAACAGCAGCTGACACTTAAAACACAACAATTAAATGCCTTATATCCTACTGAGTATTCAGTTACTCTTCTGTTGTTGATGTAACAGTGTATTTCCTTAGCATGCTGTTCTATTACACGTGAATTCAGCGCCAAGCTGATCAGTATATGAAGAAGCAGATTATAAAAATTATTCAATAAATTCAATCTGTAATAATTCAGTATCATTTGGGGAAGAAAAAATTAAAAATTTTCAACATAATTACTTCTTTTTTTTCTTTGTTATTTTTAATATTGAATTTATTGCATGATGTTCTACACAATATTTATAAAAATTATTATGCATGACAAACAGCTAGGAAAGTTTTATGATACAACATCTTTAGATTTTACTAAATCATTTAACTTCAATATGCCAGGAAAACTTTTCAGTAACAATCACATTATTTCTACAGCAAACTCCTGCACTGGTATAAAGAAACTGACCCAGGGATGTTGTACTGATTTCTATCTATTCAACACAGAATCACCTGGGAATGGACCATGTTATCGCTGATTATGTTTTGTCCATATGCTTTCATACATAGCAAGACTTTTTCTACCACTTAGTGTGACTTGCTAGTGTTCGCACTTGTGGAATCCAGCTGGATAGCTAGACTACCCCTAACTGCAGACCCAGACATGTTGGGCATGCAGCTTATCTCCCAATTCTTTACCTTAACATATCTCAAAGTTACCTTTGTACCTGATAAATTCTTCTCTGCTCACCAGCATTACAAAAACTGGATTTAGGCAATGCTATATACTTAACATATACAGCTTTTTAAAAAAATGAACCTGTAGAAACAGGATAATCATCAAACCAAAACGTTATCTTTGATACAACAGTAAGTCCTTTTTAAGACTTTTTTGTACCATGATTCTAGGTTTCAAAAGTATTCAGTCACCCAGATTATAAGAGATTTATCAGGGTCAAGTATTAGACACTCTCTGAGAGTTATGATGCTGGATTTTTTCTGAATAGTATGCTAAGGAAATTATTCTCAGACAAATCCACTTCTCAAAATCTCAGAATCTACATACTCCATCTCCTTTTCACAGAAGACAGTAAGGGGACAAAAGTACTTACATGGTTCTAAAGCAGCAATATACTGATTGACATACAGAGATATGTCTTACGTTACATCTACTAACAGCCTTGCCAGTCATGCTTTAGTCAGCAATACAGTACCTTATGAGAGACAGATTTTAGTTTAGCTTTCAAGATAGAAACTGAAAGTGGAAAGCATCTTGCCTATCAGAGCAGCATTGCAAAAAGCAGCAGCCAAGATTAGGTCAGGAAGTTTTTGACATAATTACTTTCTGAACCTTGACAACATCTCACAGAGTCATACAATTCTGCTTCACTTACAGCCAGGCCACTTTGAGCTTCTAACATTTCTTCCTTTGTTTATTTCCAAGATGATTAGCTGAGAGTAGCTGAAGAGCTCTTAGTTTAACATTTTTAACAAATCCTGAAATTCCATGATTGGCCACGATGCCCCCAATAGACATTGAAATCATAATTTAAGGGACTGAAGGAGCAAAGAGCAGAACAGACATAAGCAGGAAGATGGCGCCAAGAAACACCATAATTTTGGTTTTCCTTTTAATTTCCTTTCCTCCCAAATACCTGTGAAAATGTTAAATAATGGAAATTATATTGTTTTTATTTTCTCAGTACTGTGTGGACGTCAGTATGAAAATGAGATGTTCTGCAATATAAATGGCAATATTATATCCAAAGTTATCCAGTCTTTTTCAGTTTATCTATATCACCTATAAGATCGACCAAGTGGTAAATATCATTGTAGTTCCACTGGTATAAATAAGCGGAATCTGGATGTCACTCTTTCTACAGTCAGGCATATACAGTCAGGCATAATAACTCTGTCAGTTCAAAAAAACAGAACAATGTAAATCAAAGCAAAACAATTCTGTGATGATTATTGTTTGCAAATACTGCAAAAAAAACAGGATCCTTAAATTATAGTCCGCTCTGCTTTACTGCTATCTATAATTCCTTTGATCTATTTATTTATGAGCATTTCATAAATGAAAATATTTACAAGAATGTTAGATGAAAGCAAAAGCATTGTAAGTAGCAGTGGAAATATCTGCAAAAGCACTCCCATCGGAAGCTACTTAAAAAGGCTTTTAATTCATACAAGCAACAGTGAAAGGATATTTCTGAAACAGAGCAAGGGACTGCTGTTTGTAAAGATTAATTAAGCAAACTCCAATTAACTCTAATATTAACAACTTAGTATCATCTACTATGAATCACAATATGCCAATACAACATGACCAATTCACAAACAATCCAAAGCCTAAATTCTTCAGAGTATGAAAGGATTTTGAATAATGAGTATTTTTAAATCACAATATGACTTGTCAGCTAAATTATTCCTCACAAAATGTAAGGCAAAAAGCTATGCAATATGTATATTTTAACTCCACTGATTTATCAAAGTGAAAGCAGCATCATACAACTATGGTATTGAAAATATCATGAAAATGTTTAATAGGTGAGATGTAAATCATACTGAAGTTGAGGACCTTGTGGTCCAAAATCAGTAGCTTATATACTAGGCTGCTGAACCTTATTTATTAACTATAAGGTAAGAATAAGTTTAAGTTTCTCAGGGCAGACAATTTTAGATGTTTGGGGAGGTAGTCAATTTGCGAGCATAAATTAAAGAGCGATGGTAAGACTGAATTGGGCCAGATCTTGCTATAAGTTTTCTCTTTGCACCTCTACACGTGTAAGTGTGGGCGTAAGTAAGAGCAGAACTGACCTCTGAATGTTTGACCAGCCAAATACGGGTTTTGTATAAGCTTTTTTAACCAAAAGATGGTCACATGCTTTGACTGTGGTAATTAAATGAATTTCATGCTTAATGGTGCTTGAAGTACTGCATATCCAACTCCAAAATGACTAAACGCTTATACAAGTACTGAAGAAAAGCATTTCTAAGAAAAAAATTGTGAAAAATAAAAATGTGACTATCATGAGTTTGCAAGTTATGTCCATTATAAGCTAAAGTACAATAGCATAAAAGTCTGCCAAAACAGCTAGCAACTTTTCACTATCAACGCAATTTACAGATGGACTTACATAAGCTTCTGATGAGAAACATAGCTTACATGTTACATATTCTGTCTTCCTTCAAAAGGAAAGAAAACCCTTCAAAAATAGAATCCTGAAAACTTTACCATCAAGACTGGGAGAGGTACATAGCATGCACTGCAAACTACTATTAAAATATCATGGAAAGTATAGCACCTGAACCACAGAAACACTGGGGCTGCCGATCTTGCCTGACCATGCTGTGATGCGAGTCCGTGACTCAGCAGAGAGCAGCTGTGCACGTTTGTACTCTGTTGCAATGAATGGGACAGGATCATAGCTGAAGAGCATGCAGGCCAGTCAATATCTGTTAAAAAGTGATTATACAGTATATACATATAGATGTATAACTTGCTTAGGTAACCTGTGTAAAATTGGTGACACGATGCTCTGCCTCGCTAAAAGGCACCAGAGCTGCCCGCTTGACTGATCCAGCTTGGTTCTACTCCTGTGAGAAGTAAGAACGGTAGGAAATGAAGTTCAGGACACAGCACCTCTGCTTTTTGTGCGCTGAATACTGCTTAAAGTAAAATACACATTATTAAGGTGTCTGTAACAGCATTAGGAGATCCCATATTTTTCAAGGCATTTAAAAATATCTTGTAGCTAGGTATATCTTGGTGTAATGACTAGCCTAGAAGTTACATTTAGCATAAAAATCTAATTATTACACAGCTATACATACACTATAAAATTTTATATATAAACAGTCCCCACAGTACTTAAGGGCCTAAACCAGAGAAATTATTTTTATAGTTTCTGTGCTGGATAGCAGTAATGCAGCTTACGTCTACAGACCTTTATGTAAAGGACAACAGACTCAGCACAGCTGCCCCGTATTTGTTAATGGCCCTGCTTCCACTGTAAAGTTTTATTTAGGATTTGTTCTCTAATTCCCTTATTACATTGTATTCCCCCACTACCATTCTTATGGACACAATGTTCTCATAATTAATTCTATTTTAGGTTTCAGGCAATTTTCTAGAAAAATCCTTGTAAATTCACACCTACTAGCATGCACAATATTGTATATATTTTTTCTGGAAAGGCATAATCTAGTTAATTACTTCCATCAAAATACCAGAAAATATGTATGTTATAATAAAAAAATCACCAAACATTAATATACTTAATTAAAACTTGCTAATAATTGATAATTACTTTTTAGAAATTCAGCTTATTGCCCTATACCGCAGTGAATACGTGTATGCATGTGCATACATGGAGAAACGCAAAAGCACACAGACGTACACTCATTAGCACCTGGCTGTCTTGTGCAGAGCGTTCTCACATCACGTGGATGCCTACAGTGCCTTTCACGTGGGATACTGCTAACTGAAAGTGGTTTGGTGCCAGTTCCTAACTTCAGTTCTTTTAATTTGTGGTATAAGCAATGAAGTGACTGGCAGATCAACACTTGGCAACAGCAAAATCACATACATGGGAAAATATGAGAGGGCAGAAATGCAAGGCACATTATGGCACAATAAAAAAGAGGAAGCCTTGAACAAAAAGTCCTTTGTAGTCACTTTTTTAAGTTAAAAAATGCCTTATTTTGCTATGAATCATTTTCATGACAAGAGTGTTGGTCCTGTGACTAATAAGCCATCACTCTTCTCTATATCAAAACCATAGTGGATAAGAATTATTTAGTGAATAGTAGGAGCTAGGATTAAGATTAAAAAAATGCACTTTTTTGATTAAAATCTATTTGAAATTTAGGCACTTCGATAAGCAATATGGTCACACTGATGTGTCCCTCTTGAAGGTGCCTGGAATTTGTGAACATTTCCCTTCAATTTTTCACCTTCAACTTCTGCAAGAGTAAGACATTTTGGTCCTGAATATGCTTAGTAGAGTTTCAGGCTTGACCAATCAAAACTGCTTGGCACTAGCTCATTCCTGACTGAATATACATTTCTTTGTCTTATCACCTGATCAATCTGCAGTTGCTGAAGCATGATTAACACGCACATTTACAGGATTTAGTGTCTCCAAGAATACAATGAGGACACCATTTTCTTTTAAATATTGTACCTGGAGGAAAAAGCCTTTCTTTTATGGTGGAAGCTTAATGACTGGAGCTCATGTCTGAAATGTGGGATAATCTACTTTAAAATTTTCCCTATGGGAATTCAAATCAATATTTTCGTCACCTTGCAGAATAACCCAGGACGTCCTTCCGTTGGGAAAAGGAAAGATTTGGCTAATGAAGCCAGTCAGCAGTCATACCATCATGTTATACAATGAAGAACTAGATGCACCACTGTCATTGTGGTCATATGCAGTCCTGCTAACCACCAGCCCACAGGTTTGAATAAGGTACATCCTCCATCTCTTCTACTGACATAATGCTCTTGTGGAGTAAATACTTAAAGATTGAGCGGGCTACACAAAGAAGCAAAAGGGAGAATGTTGATGATCAGGGAGTTCATATAGGAAATTCAGGTTTTAGTCCCTATTTCAAGGCAGTTTCTGCATTTTAGCCGCTGACTATTGACTGTTAAAAAACTATAAACAGATTTTGTAGCAGGGAAAGATTTTGTTCTCAAAAGAGATGCCTTAATCATTAGGCACTACCAAAAGTCACGTTCCTTCTTGCTTCCACTGCTCAGAGAATCACAAATTATGTTCTGCACAATTGTAGCTTCAGCATAAGAAATGGAGAATACTCCACTAGTACAGAACAGTCCTGTGATTACATTTTTTAAAACAGACTTTAGCAGCTAATTAATCTAATAATCACTAATGAAAATATTTAAATTACTTCCTTCTCAGTCATTTTAATGACATATAGTATTTAAATTCATAGAATCCAATTACACTTCCAAATTAGTTTTTGCAGGGAAGTTCCCAATTAAAAATTGTGAGAGCTATAGTCTATTTTGATAAAATTTCAGTTAATACATACATAACTTCATAACTTTTAAAAAAGAACAAGCACAGGAAAAGTATATAGGGCAATTTGAAACATGGTTTACTATTACCATGAGTAGTGACAGTATCAGAATCGGTAACCTTATGAGAATTAATCTGATATGGGTGGCAGCACAAAATAAGAAGAAAAGAGAGGAGAGTTTTCCTGAGTGCATACTTCTGAATGTACTGGGACTTCACAGTCAGCATCTCAGACTGTATCTGTGTCAGAAGATTTTCTTTTGGTGTCATTCATACAGTAGTATCATCTGAAGCATCATTGCCAGTTACAACGTATCTGCAGAATAAACTAACAGTATCTTCTTTACACTTTCCAGTTGAGGCATTTAGAATGTTTTATGAAAAATGATAGGTTTAGGTTGACAGCACCCTTGAAACTGATAAAAATACTGTACTAACTTTAAAGACAAATACAGAATGACAGATAGGTATTTGTTACTCCACCAAGATAGCAATAAATACTTTGTGATGAAGAAATCCGAAGTATTCTGTTTCCTAGTACTGAACTTTACCTTAAGACACTTTATTCCCAAACTTTCAGTACATACTCTGGCTATCACTAGTTGCTAAGCAGGGAAAAGGCTGAAAGTAATAGACGAACATGACTAGCAGGAAAAAAGAACAAACCCAGAAGGACCAGGTGTATACGAAGAAACTACATGATTTACAAAAAGAAAAATAATCTGTGCCATTACTGTCGTATGCAATCATTACAGATGATCTCGCCCTATGGATGACAGGTGGAATTAGAACAGACCAGCAGTAGAATTTGCTGCTCCTTTGGCAGCAGTAAGTATTGAAACAGTTAAGAATGGGACAATAGAACAATGGAACAGCAGACAACGGAAGGACAGAACAATGCACTAGTCCTGTGTGGTGTAAAAGTCCCTGAAGAAGATTCCCTTTCTTCTCCTATGTACAAAGATGGAATAGAATCAACCAAGATCCTACATTCAGGCCAAGAAACTTTCATATAATCACACTTTTTGTTACACAGAACAAATAAAGGTTAAACTACAATAACTTCTGCTTTGTTCTACGCCCAAGTCATAGTTTTGAAGAGCAAGATAAATACTAATACAAACAATCTGCAAAAAAAAAATTTTGAAAGAAAGATAAAGACAGTTCTGATAAGAAACTAGAAAATATGAATGTGTGATGTAGTCTGTACAAAAAAGGATCTCAAGGTGAGAATTACTAGAATCTTATCAATATTTATACCCTCAGATTCAAGCGCGACGAAGTTACTTATGCAAATCTTTATTTTAGTTTATGTCTACACCGTAGCATGCAGCACTGTTCAAAAACACCCATGCTAATGCTGAAAGAACTAGCATCAGAATTAAGCATAGCATAGACTTACTCCACTTGTGGTGGTGAGCCTCCACCAAGTACAATTGTGCAGGACAGAGCACTGGGTTAACACAATAATAAAGGCTTTGGCATCCACTGTAACCCTCTAAGTGCTAGCTCACCCTTGTCAATTTGGCACCACATTGTGCCAGAAAGAGGGACATTTTATTACGGTCACAGTAGATAACAGATTCAAATATCTTAAAGCTTTGAAAATGACAATGGGTAGCCATATGAAAGGATCTTGTACTGAGATATAAAGCTTCATAACTTTTTTACCATAAAACAATTACTATACTTCTTCAGTGGTTCTGCTACTACCAGATGGGTTATTGGTGGTTTATATGAAATCATTTAGTAATGCTGGTCCAGTATTCTAATGTACTTATGATGTATCTAGATGTATTTTGACCGTATCAGAAAGGTTAAAAGCATCAGAAGGAACTGTTTATTTGACCGGAGGCACTCCAGAAAGCAGACAAGAGAGTATATAGACTGCACAGATGAAATAATCATGGAGAAATTTGCACAATCTCCACACATTTTGTAAGACTTTTGGTATCCAGGGCTATTTAATTGGTTCATTTTCTTGTTAATGATTTAACTAAATAAAATATTAAAAAGTATTAATTTTCAAAAAAATTGTCTTATGCATCTTGTTTATTACTGTAAATGCAATACTGTACTATCATCTCATTCAAAACCTGCAACCTTATATCAATTTACCTTAAATACATTACAAGTTTGTATACACTGTTATACAGGAATTAAATAGAGATTTGAATTCAAAATTAGTAACCTTAAGAAAAAAAGAAAAGCATCAGAGTAATTTAAATATAGAAATAGTCCTACCTCTTTGCTTTCTTCCAGGTCTGACTCACTGCTGAACTCCTCTGTATTTAAATTTTCGAAATCTGATTCCCCGACAGCAATTGGCACTGTCACAGTGAGACTTGGGTTGTTTATGAATGACATGTAATCACTTTCATCAACAACGTATTTTTCCACGCTGCTGCCTATGCCACTGGTGGTTCCATTCCCTTCTTTAAGGTAGGCAAGATTTTTACCTATTTCTACTATTGTGTGGTTGGAAATACAGCTGTCTTTTTTGTTGTTTAGGTCTTCAAGAGGTTTGATTTCATCTAAAACTTTCTGCTTTCTAACAAAGGCTTTTTGGATGAATTCACGCACTTTTCTCTTCACATAATCTATTCCCTTCTGAATCCTTGCCACAGCAATCTGTAGATTGTTCATTTCATTATCATCATCTGTAGCAGCAAGGTTGTCTGAACTAAATGAGCTCAGCAGCAAGGCCAAAAAGAGGTTGAGTACCTAGAAGACAGTAAGGAGAAAATATACTGGATCTCTTATTTTTAAGTCATTAAAGTAATTCCATTATGGGTTGTTCAATGTGACATAATTTTTATTTCACAGTTAGCACTTTATTTCAACCCCCCTTCCTGCTATTCTTTCCAGTCCATAATCCCATATTTTATTATAACTTGCCAAAACATTTTTAGCTTGTTTAACTTGACTAGTGTAGGTGAGAATCTAAGCTGTTGCTTGACTTTCTCCTCCACGCGGGAAGTGGTGCAGGTCTGCTCCTCAAAATGGAAAATGGCATAAGGAGGCTGGATACAACATGACAGTAATTTATGCAAGCTACATCCACTGTAGTGTTCATAGGCAAGCGGAATGCAGGCAGACTTCAGTCTTCTACAGTTCAACAGACCATAGTTTCAGTGCCCTTAATTCAGAATATAATAAACTTACATATTCGACAACAATATATCAGTCTATTTTTGTTCTGGGCAGAAAAACTAGCTAAGAGATAAAGAGTCCACAGATGTGATACATCTCAATTTTAGGAAACTACTTCAGACCTTCTTGCATGACATTTTACAAACATACAAGAGACATTTGGACTACATATAATTATGACAGACTGTGCAAAACTGATTAAAAATCATATCTAAGTTATATTTATCAATTCTTCCTGTTCAAACTTGCAGAAGATTTTCAAAGGTATACCACAGGAATCTCACATTAGTCCAGTTAAACTTGGTATTTATGCCTGTGGATAAGCATATTTATAAAATTCATGGATGATACAAAAAAGACAAGGGATGCTAGCACTCAACAAGGAAGAAGTACAATTGGCCATAACCATGGTAAATTGGTGAAATGCTTCAAAATCAATATGGCATTTAATTCTAAAGTAGTAGTGTGGAAACGTTGGTTACGAAAAATTAAAAGTACACATACAGAAGGTATGAAAACTGGCAAGGTGGAAGCACTGCAGAAAAGGGCATATAAGCTGCATCAGGAAAGCAGTTCTGGTACAGAAATTTCATGTGTCATTTGGGGACATATCACAAGAAATGCTAGGTGTAAGACATGGAAGTATAATTATTCCACATTATTCAGTACTTGTGTCTCTATCCAAAATGTTGCTTGGGAGGAATTCAGAGGCCAGGAGCAAAAGGGAGAAGTAGTTTAGAAATCATCACCTATGAGAAAAAATTGAACAGCTAGGCTTACTTTGTTTCAGAAAGAAAAGATTGAAAGTGGAAACAGTAGGCCTTTAAGTAATACAAACGTTGTCATGAAGACCACCTGTTTTCAATGACTATTGAGACCATTCAGTTTAATTGGCTGCAAAAGGTGATTTAAGTTAGATGGTTTTTTAAAAAGCATTTTTAACTATAAGCATAATTCAGCACTGATATTACTAAAGAGGTTATAAACTTACTGAAGGTTTAAAAGTAAAGGTAGACAAACATTTTTCATAAATGATTGAGGTATATTTAAACCTGGTTTAGAAAAAGGACAAATGAATTACATGATCTCCTAAAGTCCTTCTCCAGGATTCATCCCTGATTTCTAAATCATAAAAACCAGGAAATCTGTTCTAATAGTTTTTAAAAATCCCTGCTGATTACATACCACTAGGTTTCCAATCACCATGACCATCATGAAGACTGTAAGGCACATAGTTTGGCCTGCAACCTCCATGCAGTCCCACATCGTTTCTATCCATTCTCCACACAACACTCGAAATACAATCAGGAAAGAGTGGAAAAAGTCATGCATGTGCCAGCGTGGAAGTTCACAGTCGCTGGAGATCTTGCAGACACATTCTTTGTAGCTTTTCCCGAATAGCTGCATCCCAACCACAGCGAAAATGAACACGATGATGGCCAGCACCAGGGTCAGATTGCCCAGAGCCCCCACTGAGTTGCCAATGATCTTAATCAGCATATTTAGAGTTGGCCAGGATTTTGCCAATTTGAAAACTCGAAGCTGAAAAACAGAAGAATAGCATACAGTTATTCATGTTACTAATTGTAATGAAATTATTGCTATACATTTCATATTTCAGTTACCCTGTGTCTAAATCATGTCTCCTTGCATATAACCTTTAGAAACTTCAGTTACAAAATTTATGTTTCCAATTCTTTGTACAATACTAGACATCAGGAGCCTTAAGTCCTGATTCAAGTCATAAGAAGTCAAAACTACTGTCCCTATGCCCATTTCAATTACATTGCAATTATCACAAAGTCTTCAATTCAGACTTTGCCTCTTTTGGTGACTTTAGATATCTATAAACAAGTTGGACAAAACAGTCTTTCTCCTTTGGTTAACTCTAAGAGAATATGACTAAAAATAAACCAGCACATATGAAATATGATCAATTTAACAGGATTATAAGTATATAGACACTTCCAGATCCCTTTCATCTTAACTGGCAGAGAGATGGAAGAAATGGTTTTCCTGGAAAGAGAAACAAGCTATAGCTGTTAATGACAGACATGCAAGTTACTTGCAAGTATCTTTAACGTTATCTTTTCTGTTATTTAAAATAAGCGTAAAGTGTCTCACCAAGTTTCTCATACAACATTGAGAAAAACAAAGGAAATTGTTATATTAAAGTACAGCTTGAAACTGACAAAAATGAAAATATTTGGAAAGATACAGCAAGTCTTCAGTCAACTGAAAGAGCAGAAGACTAAAAGGAGTCTAAATCTAAATATTATTTCATGTGATAAGACATAAATAAAATACATAGATGCAAAGTTAAAAACAGAATTCTGTTACTGAGGGAGAACCCAATCCAGACAGATTTTAGATTTGAGGCAAAATGCAATATAATGCTATACAGAGAATCAGCAAATGGACAAATTTAAACCTCTTTTTTTTTAGACTGGGTTTATTTAACTTTAAATAAAATTTAAATATTTTTTGCTTTATTTATGGCAAAAGTTGAGCTTGATGACTAGGAACTCTAGCTTCATGCCTCTTACTGTGTAGGTCTTTTCAGAAGAGGATTTGAATATCAGCTTGCATGCTAGCCTATTTTTCAGCAAGACCAAGGATTTTCAAGTTCCTATTCATGACAAAAATATCTAATAACAGACAGAGATCCTGCAGTGCCTTCTGAACAAAAAAGCTGTTAGATAGTGGATGGACCCTTGCAGAGGATGGTAAGGAGAAGGCTGGTAGTGATGAAAAATCCTTATCCAAAGAAAAATCTTAATACTGCTCTCTCCTCTAACTAACCATGTAAGCATACTGCTAAGGGAAGTCTAACAGCTAGAACTGTCAATAAACTTTTATTAACTAATCCGTTATTTACTAAGTGATTTACTAATCTTCAGTCACAGGTAGTGAGGATCTGCAGCTCTTGCATTTTTTATTCCCTCATCTAGGGAGAAAAAGACTTTAAGAGATACTACTATTAAAAAAAGTTAATGCTTAAAGCACACTCACTGTAAGAATAGCATTGTTGACAATGTCTTGAAGAAGAAATAGACATTGCTAAGATAATATGTAAAACAAACTTGACATAGTAGATACATGCCACCTAGTGGGTATGCAATTTAGTATTTTGTAAGCTCTCCTGAAAAGATCTGTCTTAGTCAGATTTATACAGTACAAACAAAAAATGCACAACATACATGCACAAATACAAAAGTATACCATAGAAACATATTGTATTTAGTATATTTACCAATCGGAATGATCGAAGGACAGATAATCCTTCTACATTGGCAAGGCCAAGCTCCATTAAACTAAGACTCACAATAAACCCATCAAAAATATTCCAGCCCTCTTGGAAATAATAATAAGGATCCATGGCAATTATCTTGAGGAACATTTCTGCTGTGAAAATTCCAGTAAACACCTGCAAGGAAAATACAGTTTCTTACTGCAGTTTCAGGAGAAAATATTTTAAAAAACCCCAAAAACTAATGGTATCAACTTTTGGTAAGTTATATATTCAGCAAGCAATCCATGATAAATCTGAACAGCTCCTCTATACATTGGACTTTGAAATTAAATTCAGATTCGAAGCTTACATATGCATCACAATGTTTGGTTTCCAAAGAAAAAGAGGCAAATAGGAAAAATATAGTTTTTATCTAGCCTGCTAATATGCATGTATAAATACTGATACACAGAATTTCCCCTCTACACTGCCCTAGTGTGGCCTCATCTGGAGTACTGTGTCCAGTTCTGGGCTCCCCAGTTCAAGAAAGATGAGGAGCTACTGGAGAGAGTCCAGTGGAGAGCTACAAGGATGGTGAGGGGACTGGAACATCTCTCCTACGAGGAGAGGCTGAGGGAGCTGGGCTTGTTCAGCCTGAAGAAGAGAAGGCTGCGAGGGGACCTAATATATGCTTATAAATATCTCAAGGGCG
>Ga0065711_1031442_pt1 | contig 29652 bp, 9 predicted proteins | sample Hoacrofraction12_FD_59098 | JGI IMG/M metagenome (GOLD analysis project Ga0065711, IMG submission 59098) | Hoatzin crop microbial communities from Cojedes, Venezuela - Epithelial fraction 12 v2 (version 2) | ecosystem: Host-associated > Birds > Digestive system > Esophagus > Crop | place... | reverse complement strand
TTCCCCCCCCCCCTCCTCTCTCTCGCTTTCTTTTTTTTAATCTATGCGTCCAGCCATGGGTTGCCTGTTGATTTCCTCTCGGCTGGAGAGAAAAGCAAACTGGAATTAAACAGCACTGAGGAAAGTGCAGCTCCTCAGGCACGCATACGCACACACGCGTAGATACAGGGAGGGAAAGGACGTGGTGGTGGCGGCGGCTGCTGGCCTGCCTGAAAGAAACCCGAGTGTGCGTCTGTCTGGCTGAGCACCACCTTCGATTTCTCTCAAAATATATACTTACTGCTAATGACGACCGTCAGCTGGTGGGTTTCTCAATTTTTTTTCCCCCACAAAAGAAAGAGTGTGAGGTTGGTAGTAGAGGGAGAGAAAGGAAACTACAAATCCGGACGCTAGTTTTTGTTGGCGGGGGAGGGCTGCATGTGTGTTCTGTTTCCCCCTCTTGCCCTGCAATCCTCCTTCCCTCGCTTTCTGATTCGGGAAGTAAAGAGTGAGGGTGTACGAGACTGAGAGGGGGGAAATACCGGTGGCAGCGAGATGCAGCTCTCCGCCGCAAGCAATGCGAGATTAGATCTCTAAATGCAGCAAAACACTCCCTGAAAACCAACAGCCCCGCGGTGCAATCAGACATTTCACTGCCTCTCACTGCACACGAAGAGGGCTTCAACAACAAGCCAAGACTCTTTTTTTCCCCTTCTGTCTCTCTCCCACCCCTTCGCTCCATCAATCGCATCGCAAGCGATGAGTAGCAAATGAGCTTTTCTACCCCTGCTCACAGACCTGTGGCCACCCCCCCCTTTCCTCTGTATATCTACATACACACTCTTAAAAGAAAAAAAAAATATTTTTGATCGTTTCTAGAAAAACTACCACTGCTGCCGATTTTTTATTATTGTTGTTATTTTTATTATTCTTTGTACATCTGCGGGGATTCAAGGATCGGGAACACCTCGCCTGGCCGGAGGAGAAGACCTTTTGCAAATTTTCTGATTTTTTTTTTTTTTTTTTTAAATCCTCCCACTGCCGAACTTGGACAGCCGAAGTAACTGCGAGGGGACTGCAAGCACGGCAAGCGCCTGCTGAAACGCTGCCGAAGCTGCTCCCCCCTCCTCCGGCCCCCCCGATTGCTCCCTCCCTCCCTCCCTCCCTCCGAGCTACATGGTCCATTTGCTGCCTCTCATCCTGTGTCTCTGCAGATGTTTTAGAGCAACAGGTTCAGGAACTTGAAATACAGGGGTGGGGAGAGAGAAAGCAAGGAGAAAAAAAGAGAGACAGCCGGCGGAGGAGGAGGAGGAAGAGCAAGCTCAGCCGCGGGAGGCAAAGAAGACGGGGACAACCCTGGTCGCCGCTGCAGCTGCTGCCGCCCCCACCCCTGCTCGGGGATGTACCTTTCCATTTGTTGCTTCTTCCTCTGCTGGGCTCCCGCCCTGTCGCTGAAGAACCTGAATTACTCGGTGCCGGAGGAACAGGGAGCCGGCACGGTCATCGGGAACATCGGCCGCGATGCGCGGCTGGCGGCCGGCGCGGCGGGGGGCGGGATGCTGCCCGCCGAGCGCGGAGGACCCGGCGGCGGCCCCGGGGGCGGTCGGGGCCCCAAGTCCACCTTCCGTGTGCTGGAGAACTCGGCCCCGCACCTCCTGGACGTGGACGGGGAGAGCGGGCTGCTCTACACCAAGCAGCGCATCGACCGCGAAGTGCTGTGCCGGCGCAGCGCCAAGTGCCAGCTGTCCCTCGAGGTGTTCGCCAACGACCAGGAGATCTGCATGATCAAGGTGGAGATCCAGGACCTGAACGACAACGCGCCGGCCTTCCCCTCTGACCAGGTGGACATGGACATCTCAGAAAACGCTGCGCCGGGCACTCGCTTCCCCCTCACCAGCGCCCACGACCCGGACGCTGGGGACAACGGGCTGCGCACCTACCTGCTCACCCGTGATGACTACGGCCTCTTCTCCCTCGACGTCAAGTCCCGCGGTGACGGCACAAAGTTTCCGGAGCTGGTCATCCAGAAGCCATTAGACCGCGAGGAGCAGAGTCACCACACCCTAGTGCTGACGGCACTGGATGGCGGCGACCCACCACGCTCAGGCACGGTGCAGATCAACGTGCGACTCATCGACTCCAATGACAACAGCCCTGTCTTTGAGGCGGCCTCCTATGTGGTAGAACTGCCAGAGAATGCACCACTGGGCACTGCCGTCATCGACCTTAATGCCACCGATGCCGACGAGGGTACCAATGGAGAGGTGCTCTACTCCTTCAGTGGCTACGCACCCGAGCGCGTCCGTGACCTGTTTAGCATCGATCCACAGAGTGGCCTCATCCGTGTCAAGGGCAACCTGGACTACGAGGAGAGCGGCCTCATTGAGATCGATGTCCAGGCTCGGGACCTGGGGCCCAATCCCATCCCCGCTCACTGCAAGGTCACCGTCCGCCTCATCGACCGCAACGACAATGCTCCCACCATTGGCTTTGTCTCCGTTCGCCAGGGAGCACTGAGTGAGGCTGCCCCACCAGGCACCGTCATTGCCCTGGTGCGGGTCACCGACCGTGACTCGGGCAAGAACGGGCAGCTCCAGTGCCGGGTGCTGGGCGGTGGCGGTGGACCCGGAGCGGTCCCTTTCACCCTGGAGGAGAACTATGACAACTTTTACACTGTGGTCACCGACCGGCCCCTGGACCGCGAGGCGCAGGACGAGTACAATGTGACCATCGTGGCACGTGATGGGGGCAACCCCCCACTCAACTCCACCAAATCATTTTCCGTCCGGATCCTCGATGAGAATGACAACCCACCCCGCTTCAGCAAGAACCTCTACGTGTTACAGGTGCCTGAGAACAACATCCCTGGAGAGTACCTGGGCTCTGTCTTGGCCCAGGACCCTGACCTGGGCCAAAATGGGACAGTTTCTTACTCCATTCTGCCTGGACATGTGGGCGACGTCTCCATTTACACCTATGTCTCTGTCAACCCCACCAATGGTGCTATCTACGCCCTGAGGAGCTTCAACTACGAGCAGACAAAGCATTTTGAGTTTCGTGTGCTGGCCAAGGACTCGGGTTCACCCCACCGTGAAAGCAATGCAACGGTGCGTGTCACCGTGCTCGATGTCAATGACAATGCACCCCTCATTGTCCTGCCTACCCTCATCAATGACACCGCCGAGCTGCAGGTGCCACGCAATGCTGGTGTGGGCTACCCCGTGGGCACCGTCCGTGCCCTGGACAGTGACTTTGGGGAGAGCGGGCGCCTCACGTACGAAATTGTGGAAGGCAATGAGGAGCACCTCTTTGAGATGGATCCCACTAGCGGTGAGATACGAACCTTGCACCCCTACTGGGAGGAGCTCAGCCCTGTGGCTGAACTGGTGGTAAAAGTCAGTGACCATGGCAAGCCTAGCCTCTCCGCAGTGGCCAAGCTCATTGTCAGGGCCTTGGCGGGGCCCCTGCCCGAGGCTGGTGAGCCGCAGGTGAATGGCGAGCAGCATCGGCGACCACACTGGGACTTGTCGCTGCCCCTGATCGTGACGCTGAGCACTGTCTCCATCATCTTGCTGGCTGCCATGATCACTATTGCCGTGAAGTGCAAGCGAGAGAACAAGGAGATCCGCACCTATAACTGTCGCATTGCTGAGTATAGCCACCCTCAGCTGGGAGGAGGGGGAGGCAGTGGCGGGGGAGGAGGAGGCAGTGGCAGTGGAGGGAGCAAGGGCAAGAAGAAGAAGATCAGCAAGAATGACATTATGCTGGTGCCCAGTGAGGGCGAGGACAGCCGGGGCCCCCTCAATGTCATGAACGTGGTGAGCAGCCCATCCCTGGCCACCTCACCCATGTACTTTGACTACCAGACCCGCCTGCCCCTCAGCTCTCCCAGGTCTGAGGTGATGTACCTGAAGCCCGCCTCCAACAACCTGACTGTACCCCAGGGACATGTGGGCTGCCACACCAGCTTCACAGGGCAAGGGACTAACGCCAGCGAGGCTCCCCCGAGCCGGATGTCCATAATTCAGGTAGGAGACTTTTAGAATACCCTGGACCTCACTTTAGACGCTGGTTTAACTTTACCTTTTGTCTGCAGTGAAATCTGCTGTAAGGCACCCCTGGAGCGACCAACACAAGTCACTAAAGAGAGGTGGACTTGAAGTGGAACCAGACCGCATGTGGTGGGTCTGGTTCTGCTGTCACACTGGTGTTTCCTGTGTGATTCGAAAGTAAATGCCCACTGAAACAAACAAGTGTTACAGCAGTGCAAAAGAGGTGCACGCGAGAGTGCAGGCAGGCATTTAGTACGTTCGGGGCACGCTGGGGTGTTTTCCCAGAAGATCATCAGACAGAGGTGGGCGCTTCCACAGGTTTCACTTTGCTTTGGTTTGGGGTGGAGAAGAGGGAGGGCATTTCTGAAGCAGTCATATCATCTGCAGTAACAAGCAGGACATGGGAGAAACCCTACACACTGAGGACATCTATTGCAACAGTGTATTATAGCCCTCCAATCCTGTATGTAAATACAAGCTGTCTTTCCAAAATGTATGGTTTTAATTTTTTTAATTTCCTTCTTTAGAATATATCTACATACCTTTTTTTTTTTTTTTGACACAGAACGGTATCATTGGGGCCCCATTGCCTCCTCCTCTCCCCACAAAGAACCAAACCTTCAGCGCTGAAAATTTTGCTTAGTCAAATAGCAAGAAAATATATGTGGTGATTCCCTCCTACCCCCAAATGTTAACAAAACTCACATCCTGTCATAGAACAGCAAAACAACTAGTCAGATTTCCAGTAGCCTGAGTCAATATTGATGATTGCTTTATAGTGAAAGACTTACATGCTCTTTCTTCTACCAAAGCTCATTTAGAAACTACAGCTGGGCTGCATTCTGCTGTCAGCTATACCCTCACTGTCCTCTACCGACTTTCGTGAATGTCAGAAATGGCAGAATTTGGACCATTGGATATAGGGTGCTAATCAAACAATGGCTTAATTTTTAGCAGGTAGTTTAAAGTCCAAACTCAGAAGATGTATTCCAGAGCAGTGAACTCAGAGTGAAGGTGAGGGCAGATTTTGGCTCCAGTTGATTTAAGTTAAAGTATTACTTCATGATTAATGCAGCTTAATGTTCAAATACTACAGGTATGTTCCAAAGTGATTTTTAACGTTTGGATTGAAAGCAGGCTCTGGATAATGACTATTAAATACATTTGAAATGTCATATCTATTTTATCCTGTGGTTCTCCTAATACGCTGTTCTGAGTCATAGGGGAATGAGCTGAGTGTATCAGAAGTGACACAGACTCATTTTGTGTATGCAGCTAGTGGGAAAGAAGTTGCACTGTAGACACTTGCTGTACCAAAATACAATTCATAATACCTTTGAGTTATCATACTCTCCAGTCTGTGTACACCGAATGTTCTAGTTGCCAGCTGCATCTAGGGTTTTAAACTAGAAGAAGCTATTGGTAGTTGGCAGGTTAAGTAACCAAAATTCCAGTAACTGATAGCCTGTAAACTGAATATTTATAACTGTGGAAAAAAAAAAGAAAAACAAAGAAAAAAGGCTGCCTGTACAAGGTCACTGTAAACTAACCCTCAATCCACTGTTGAGTGGTGTCACAGAAACTATTTCATTTTATGCCTATCATGAATTTGTGTTGCTATCAATTAGGTGAGTGGAGCAATACTTAAATTCTGAAATTGATTTTAACAAAAAGTGACACTTCGGGAAAGAGTTTAGGTTGGGGCACAACCGGAGATAATTTGATTTTTAATTCGTGCTTTAAAAGCCAAATAACTTTCAAAGACACTTGCTTAAGTAATGTCAACTTTTTTACTGTAAAATGGAGTTGTCAGAATGCTAAAAAAAACACCCACATTTTTTTCCTACTGACAAGTGTAATAGTTACTAAAAGACAGAAAATTATACTTTCCTACAACCATGTAATGTCTATATAAAGCAATTAATTCATGTATTGATGCTACTGAGTAGTAAAGATTCAACTGTAGTGTAAAATCCCAATGGAAAATATGATTCCTTCTTTTACAGTGTTCACTGTATAATATCAATCATGATTTTTTTTTTTTCTGAGATCTATATAAAGCTAAAAGAGAATTTCTTCCCTTAAAAAGGTGTGGTGTGGTTTGTATAAGAGTTTTCATTGTGACAACTGTGGGAAATGTTAACCGTAACTCCTCATAGCACTTATGGGTATATCTAATATTGGTTATGCTTTTCTTGAATATCTGCACAGGGTGTTTAGGATGTTCAGATGGTCCAGCCAGTAGATTAGGAAACATTAATTTTTCCCTAGTGAACAACCTGTTCAAACATACTTATTGATACTACATTTTGTATTTGTATTGACAAAACAAAGACACAATGAAACAGAGTAGTTGGCTTCTATTTAGGAAAGGCCCAGACTTTAAGTAGCTAGATGGGAAAATCTGGTCCTCTTCACTATAACTTTGCGTTACTAAAGTACATTTTGTACTGTCCATCTCCACGTCCCTGGAGTAAATTTTATATAAAATTTGCATTTTGTAATGTAGATGCTACTTTGTGTCTGGTCCTGTACTTCTGCCTCATGTAAAATTCAATGTGCAAACTTGGGGAGAAATAGTAAAGGATCAGCTCGCTCTCTCTGGATCTACTACATCCTTAATCACTCCAGGAAACCTGTGTCTGGAAAAGTAAATTGCGCAGTTAGGAATCGAAGGTATAGACAGTGGAAAAAAGATACAGAATCCAAACAGCTGTTTTATCATCTCCTTTTGTTAGTCAATTCAGAAAAGCAGTTTTCTTCGTTACCTCAGTAAGGGAATGGCTGATGACTGTGTAAGTGTTCTCCAGCTAATATTCACTTTAGTTTCTCCAGATATATTACTGAACTATGGTGATTTCACAGTATATAATTCATACAATGAAACTGCTTTTCTTCACTCTCATTTTCTCGGCAAGTGTTTAATGGCAGAATTCTCTAGCAGGAGCCTGTTATTAAAACTTAAATTTTGTATATATATATATATGTGCACAGGCTTATATATCTATGGATATATATGCACACACATACTAAATATTATATTATTACTTATTAGATCCAATTGAGTCTATAAATTTTTAAAATCAAATAAATAATTTATTTCTTGATAAGATCCTAATTTTCTCACTCTTATTAGAAACGCAAAACACTTTTTTTTTGCTTTGCAGTAAGAGCTAATAAGGTCAATAGGCTTTATGATTATCTTATTTCTCATTAATAGTATCTTATTCTACAGATAGCCCAGCTTATAACAATGAATACCTGTGGAGTAAAGTTTCACTTGGTGACTGTGGGTTTCAGACCGACTCAAAATGACCGGCAGTTGAATAAAATACTGCCTGATATGTGCAAGAGTGGTGTAATCTTGCCTCTCTTTAAGTGACTTCTGTTATACATCAGTCACACGGTTTAACAAGTTGTTTGTTTACTCACTGCTTTGTAACATCCAGCTATGTGCCAAAGTTGCGTGTGTTACTTATACAAATCAATGAACTTCTTCAGTACTATAAAAACTGAATAATTTAAAAATGCATACATATATGTATGTATAAAATTTTGTATGGGTAGCCAAGGATACAGTATACCTCCAGCTTTGGCCAAGAGACTTGCAAGTGCTGAGGGCCTCTGAAAATAAAACATTTCTAATTTGATGCACACATGAAGTTGATGTGTATGAAGAACAGTATTTGGTTACACAGTGGGAAGTTTGAACAGCATGTTTCATTGCTTTTAACTTCATCAATAATATTCTAAACCTACTTTAGAAACAATGCTTTCAAAAGGCAAATAATTTTAAAATATAGGCCCGTGCTATACAACTCTTATTGCCAGATTCAGAATTCCATGAATCACTTAAGGTCCCAACTATTAATATTTATTGGGAAGAAAAAAGAGGAAAGCAGGAGAAAATTGAATCTCTATATGGCTGAAAGAAGATTTCTATTCACTCTACAATAGAACAAATTCTTTTTGTCTCATTCTGGTGAGTTAATCAAGCTGACCTACTCACCTGACGAAGAGAAACAGGATTTTGCTTTATTTTGAAGAGCAGACATTAGCAAAGGAAATATCATGTAGAAGCATACACATATATGTTCATATGTCTCCTACCAGAAAGTTAACCAGTTCATCTTTCCCTGGGTGGACAGGTCGCAATTTCTTCTTGCACGTTTCCCGTAGATAAAAGAGTGGATTGATAAAGGGAAACAAAAAGTTTCTCTAAACAAATAGATTCTGGAAACAGGTTCCTCAAAATGACAGAACAGTGGTGTAGAAAACGATCTGCATATGCATGGAGTGTTGATCATCCTAGAGATTATTTATTATACTCGTGCTGCAACTTCGAGACGTTTGTAAATATGTCAGGAATGAGACGGGAGTGAATAAAGAAAACGGTGGTCACGGCTTTCGCTAAACAACAGCAGGCAAGAATGACTGTGTTGCAAGAACCTTCTTAATACTTCAGGCACCTGATGTTTGTGATGTGTCAACAGATTACTGTCAAGTCCCAGTGCAGCTTCGTCGCCAGGTGTCTAGTAGTACCTAAGAAGACAGAGTCTTCAGGGGAAATAAAAAACATAAGCTATATTAGTGCTGCTCTGTCTTTAGATATACTATTCCATGCTTTACTTTGAGAAACTTCAGCTCAGAAAATTCAAGGTTGAAAAAAGAAGTCTGCAGCTGCTGCAGTATATGGAGAAGCAGATTTCCTCACAGAAGTTGCATTCATTCTCGGTGATTTAAATTCCTGTCTGAAAACAGAGGTATTCATTTTTTATTTCTGTATCTTCTACTACAAATGAGGAATATTATTCTCTCTCGGTAGAGCTAGTAGAAGTTAACATTTTGCACCAAGAGGATACTGGGGCAGTTCTACACCTTTGCAAGTTTGCAGGTTCGAACTCTGTAATTCCCAAATTTTCACTGCTGCGTATTCTAGGCTATATCTAAGGATACTAAATTGTCATCAGATGAAACTTCAGAACCACTTGACTAAGATGCACTGTGGTACATTTTACTGTGTTTTACAAGGTTAGGTATCTTGCAAAATAACTCCTGTGAATGTTTGCATTGTGTAAATACAGTCTGCAGTTAGTATGATTTTGCATCACGTTGTACTGTAGCTTTAGTTTTACATATTAAATTAAGTCAATACCAGGGTCAGCTGTGTAAGAATTTCAGGACAGGATCTTTTCTATATTTTTATGAAGGATTATTTCATTTTCCATTAAGGTACTGTGACACAAAGGACATATATTTTAGGACCGGATCTGGCAACATACTGCTCACTGTGGCATCCACCCTGGCTGCTGAAATAAGCAGAGAAAGCAGAATTGGGCTCCTGTTTTGTGTTACATCTGCTCTGGTCTTGATCTTAAGCTCCTTGCCAGTATTGTTTATAGCAATATTATTTCAAAAGGATCATTCCTGATATATAGGTCCATATGAGATCTAAAGAGATTTCAAAGATTAAAGGCTGTAGTACAGAACAATAAAAATAATAGAGAAAAAGACAATTTAAGTCAGGTAGAATACTGATATTATCAGAAAGAAAATGATATTGCCAGAACAGAAATTCTCATTAACCAATAAATTAAGAATAATAATATCTCTGTAGAACTTGCTGTTTTATAAAGTATAAGAGTTGAAGAAAGTTAGTGCAGTTAAAATAAAAGACATGAAGCAAGTCATGCAGGATTTATTGGATCACAGCTCGTAATGATTCTTAAGGCTGTCTGAGCTCTCCTCATCTTGGTGCTCACTGTCACTACCTAATCTTAAATGGAAAAATCCACACAAATTTGTGATTACCAGTGCAATTTCGATGACTGATCTTTTCAGGAGTTACATTTTAACAATAGATTTGGTCAGGTTTCTGTTATCCTTACTCACATTGATCAAAATACCTGTTCTTACTCATATTTCAGTAAATAGCATAATTTTGACTTCATCAATGATTTCAGTGGTTCTAGAGTAAATTGTGACTAAAAGAGCCTTACAGAGTGCAGCTAAGAATACTATGATTGGCCCTTTATTGTTAGATTTCATCTTTTTGAGAAATTTCCTTATAGTTTCCTTACAAGCAATTAAGGAAACTGATATTCAGAAGATTATGTAACTATGACGTGAACTGTAACATAATCAGGTGTGCAGCTGAAAGAAGAAATTAAGGACTCCACTGAACATATTGCTGGACATATATTTTCATATGCTTTCATAGTTTTTTGAAAGTGTGCATAATATAACATTATTCTTTAAATTCAGCAGTTACTGTTACATGGAAACATTAGATGCTTGTGAAATATCCACAAATATCACTTGGTTTTAAGAAAGCAGAGATACACCTGGCTTTTCTAATAAGGCAAAAATGTAATTAAAAAAATAATTTCTTCCCAAGTCACAACATTTGGCTGTACATTTGTTAGGAATTTGTTTTCAAATGAAAAAAAAAAAAAAGTTTTTTTTTTTCTTTTTTTTCTCCATCGTTTTTTCTTCTTTTTCACTACCTTCCTCCTCAGGAAACATCAAGATGCTGGGTAATATGCACATATACATTTTTCAAGATCCTACTTGATTTATTTTGATTTCGATGTTTCTACAAAACTTAAAATGCCTTGTCAAATTTATTTTAGGTTTCACTACGTGAGACATTAATTCTACATATAAAAAGTGTATGTAATATGGGTTGTTTTCTTTCTGAGGTAGAAATATAAGACGCATGGCAGAGGTCTTGAGATACCTCTTCAAGACTGAGAAGTATCTGCACGTATAAAGAAAAGACATTTTGACACTAGTACTAGTATATTCCAACAGGTAAGAATTTTCTGTGAAAGGAACTTAAACAATGATTTGTTGACCGGAGCAGAAACACAGCTCTGTTTTTATCTTTAAAAGTACAGAAGCAATCCTTTGAAGTCACAAGGTCAGAGTAGAGCAGTTGGGACAAATTTTTTGCAGCAGATAGCCTGAGAGCATTATACTTTCAATTGTATCTCTACTTCAGCTGTAAGAAGAGAAGTGGTGAAATTAATACTAAAGGGTTCAAAAATATAGGAAACAAGTGAAACTCTCAAGGGACTGAAGGCTCTTACCTAAATAGAAAAAAAAAAAAAGGTAAAAGGTACTAGGAAGAGAATGAAAAAGGGGTTTTGGGGAAGAGTTTCTTGAGTTTAGGTGTTTCATTTGTTATGTTTTTAAGAAGGCAACAAGGAGATTCACTAGTTTTTGCTACTTTTGCTGATATGATGAGATGAAATGGATTAATGTATAGCCTGCCATAAATCTTGGCCAGGGCATGTTTTAAGCCCTAGTAATATATTTGTCATGCTCTTTTTAGTGCAACCTTTGTGTTTTAGTCTGCTGTAGACATTTCTTTTTTTAACAGGAGCAGATTCTGGATTAATTGCTGTAAATCCTATAAGGAAGAAAAAAATAGATAAATTATTAGGCATTTTAGATAAAATACCCAGTATTAAGTACTACATTCAAGAACAAGAAAATTCATATGAATGTCCCTGTTAATTAGGATATTAGACAGTGCTTTAAATAACCTGCTTGAGCAGTCATATATTTTCTAGCTAAGTCCCAAAGGCTGCTGATACGGTTCCTGCTTATTAAGGTCACACAAGAACCATCTCTTTCTTCTGCTGAATTGCTTTCACTAGTTAGTGGTGTCACCTGTACAGAAAGGATAGCAGAAGATCAATTCATCTCACTTACTTGAGATGAGAAGATAGCTCCCTTCTTCGTCTAGAGACTTGTCCTGAAATTGAGGAGTTCTTCTACATATAAAGATGTAACTGCATAGTTTCAGCCAGTTATTAGTGTTACTTGTACAGAGAGACAGCATAAAGGTCAATTTGCATCTCACTTCTGTGCAGTGAGGGGTATCTCCTCTTACAGCCCTCAAGACAATCAGCCCCATGCTAATCTATTTTCAATTTTGTATGTTATAAGCAATCTAGGCAACTAAAATCTTTCAAATGAACAGTATCTTATTTTAGCCATGGACCTTTCTACTGGCTTTGTGACGTATGTATCAGAGCAGAGTACCTCTGGTTCGCAGAATAGTTTTACCCATAATAGAAAAGTTTCTAATTGCATGCGGTTCCCTGCTGGGTGGCTGTGTGCTGTAGTCTCCATGGCGCGCCAAAGGAAGACTCTAAAATGGGAAAGGAAAAGTCTTGTTACAAGATACAAATGCATAATTTCAGCTGTGTGGGTGGGACCTCTGATCGATGTATTGTAAGATCTTGCGGTGATAGACGTGCGAAATTAGTTTCAGGCAGTGTTTCAGACCATCTATTGATATATGTGACATGCTTGTATTTGCCTGTACTAGTTCTAGTGACACTATGATTACTGGTATTTGCAGTCCTTGCCCTGGAACAGTTCCAGGCACTTTTATTGTATCGAAATGGCTCTTACAGTTCATTGAGCATCCAGCATAACACTGCTGAATATGATTGGCGCGTTTGCATATATTTATTAAAAAAAAATCAGGCACTTAAACTGCATAATTATGGGAAAACGAATCATAACAATAAAAGACCATTTAAGTTAACAAGCTTTGTGATCAAAGGATAAATACAGGTTGGATAAATGAGACTCTGGATGTGAACTAATCTACATAAATTGGCTTTGGTCTGATTAGAGGAAAGCAATATATTAAAATAACCTAAAGGTATTCAAAAAGAGTTTTACTCCAGTACTTTTATAACATCTAGTTTAATTTCATCATATTTTTAACATTTCTACTCAATAAAAATAGCTGTGGTCAGTGATAAACCACTGTTATGTGTTTTTATTTCTTGATTTACTATGTTTACCATGCAAAGAATGTCTAAATTACGACAAATAAACAAAAGTAGCATCAGAAGTTTTCATTATAGTTTGAATGTGTCGTGTGTCAAAAACCTTAAACATTTTTTAATGTCTTAATTTTAAAATTTTTAATGTGGCAATGTGTTTTGATTGATTTTTAATTAAAGAAAAACATTAAAGGGAACATTTAAAGGACAATTTCTTGTTTACTGTCTTTATCAGCAGAGAGCAGCCTTTGTAGTGTTTGAAAGCTGGTGCATTAAAAATCAATTTCAAGTCTTCAAAGCTACAAACTCTTGCTTGCTTTGTAGATCTATACTGTTTTTAAAATCATTAGAAGCACACTTGACAATTGAATTAAAAACAAAAGGTAAATAATGGCTTCATCAAAATTTGAAGGATTTTAATGTATTTTTAATAATAGTGAAAGTTTTTTATAAAGCGCAGACATGTGAATCACAATTTGCAGCTTTTAAATGCATGATTTGTCCTTAAAGACAGTTATATGTATTCTTTTATTAATCGAATTTTGTTTCAAACTTCTGTTGGTGTTATTCTGCTGTTTTTAATGAATGCCATGACTCAAACGCAGAACATGTCAGTCAGTTTCTTTACTTACTACGTTTCTGTCGTCTCGTTCGTTGCTGATTGCTAAGCAACCACTTATGGTTAAGATTGTTTAACTACAACTCAGTTTAAAATAAGGTGAGCTGAAGTGGGTTAAATAAATTTTCATTAATTTTTACAGAAAATATTGAAATTCTAAAAAATTTTAAAGGTGGCCAAAAAAAAAAGAATAATGTTTTAATAACGGACCTCAGATTCAGCACTTGGACTTTGTTCCTACCAGTACTGAGGAAGAGACTTCTTTCCCACAAATCCAGGAAGAGCAGAATCATGCCCACAACCAGGGCATAAGTAATTTCGAGACCTATGGAAACTAACTTATATATGTATCGTTGTGTTAGCATTATGTCTTTCAAGGCATGATCCATGAAACACTTATTAAGTGAATATTTTAATTTAGGTCAATAGTACCACTGAATTAAATAGATTGCTTACAGGAATGAAATTGCTGATGTGCGTAAGCATGTGCAGAATTCAGCTTAGAATCTGTTAGTCTGTGTTAGCTGAACTGCTCCCTGTTGCTTCTCTCCTTTGCTTTAAAAACACTGCAAAGCTGCAAAAGCTGTTCATTTCACTCAGCCTCCAACTGCATTCTCTAATACTCTGCTGAGATAGTCCTGATGTCTGAACATTTGATATTTTTTGCTTTTTTGCATAGACTTGCGTAATTTGATATGCAGATTTGAAGATCATAAAAACAATCCTGCTTTGATGATCATGAGCAAGATTATCCAGCCACAGCTGTAAAGTACCAAGTGTGTTCTTTTCTGATCTCTTCATCATTTCAGTGGATCAAATGACAAGAAGAATATAGTGGAATTTAGAGTGCTTGGGAAATAATGAATTTAAAAGCCTTTTAAATATGGCAGCCATGAAGCCTTAGACACTATTTAGATTTCTAGACTATATGTCAGATAATAGAACACTGTGCATGAATGCATATGTGGAGATACATAGATAAGAGAGCAGCATGGATTCATATGAACTATCTAACTGGATAAAAGACATTATTAACAACCAAGGTGCATCCATTTTTTTTATGTATTGTGTATGATCTGTACACAGCAGTGTTTTGGAAGATGCTGTCAATCCACACCTTTTTCTACAACCTTGAAAGCATCAAGTTTAGAGACAAATGCTGTTGTCATTTTTTTCCCGAGGCAAGAGTATAGATAAGGAAGGACTTCATTTTCCACTTCGCGGTGGAAGTTATACATCTTGCTCAAAACTGTGTATCCCGCTATCAAACTTCAGGATTGAGAGTAATGATGAAAGGACGGTATAAGTCAAGTGACAAGTGAGAATAATCAGCACTCATTTGCTTCCTTCAACTGTGTTAGGTATTAAAAACCCCATGCTAATTTGCATCTTGCAGCTCCGGGGCAAGGAAAGTATCAGTCAGCTTTGTAGCCATGGGGTGAAAAAGAGGGGAGTTTTCTGTTATTTCTTTCAATGCATTGTCCTAATTTTGTCTAGATCTGTAAGTGTATTTTGTCCGTTTAAACCACCAGTGGCTTCTTTTCAGGCCTAACAGAATACAGTATTGCGAGGGGCAGAAGTAACCGGATAAAGTTATTTTATTATTTATTCATTGGTCTCCATAGATATGATATTTCCCAGCAGTGTACGTCTCATTATTGCAATAATGTGATGGTAATGTAATAATAATTCCTTCAAGTGTGAAATAACTAATTTTAAGTATTTTCGTGTGCTCATTTGTTTCAAACAGGCTTCCAGAATTTTGAAGAAAACTTTAATTTCAGTTAATTTAAAATATATGTAGACCACCCACACTCTTTTCTTCATCCCCTGATACTGGAAAAATAAACCTTAGGAAAGATTTTCTTGATTTCCAGATTTTGACCTACTTGTTAGTCTATTTTACTTGCTGGAAAGTAAAGCAAGAGAAAGTATTTCCATTAAGCAATTGTAAGCTTCAGGAATTTTGGTTAGTATTGGCAAGAATCTTTAGACAAATTGCTTGCAGTCTTACTGGTCTTGCTGATACTAGTAAATGAAGAAATAAGCATACATGTTGAATAGCCGTGGGAGGAAAAGAGTTTATTTGAAGGAAAGGTTTTGTTCTGATTTAAATTTTAAGACATAGGTTTTCTATAGTGTTTTATAATAAAGAAAATTACATAGTAATTTGGGTTAGAATGCATGCCCGGTTCCCCATCTCAAAACCCAATTTGTTACTACCTGTGGCTATTTCTATTAAAAAGAAACATAATTACTATGAGTCTCAGCAGTCTAAAAGTAAATTTTTGCAATTACAATACCTCCCTTGGGCAGATGTGTGAAAATGGCAGATTAATTCCTGCCAGTATCTGGCTTTTCCTTGCACATTCTTAAGGTTGCTGGTGTCTTGGGTTATCATTATATTGGTGCTGTTTATTATGCTGTGGTTAAGGTGAAAGCAACAATCCTACTGTATTTCTTCAGGAATAGGCTCTAGACCATTACCTTAGAAAGTCTCTATGCTGAATTTTGATACACAAGGTCCTAGGAGTAAGGTCCGAATTCTATTTTCACAGTAAGTGAGTAAGTTTGCTCTTGGTCTTAGAGTGTTTTAGAAGAGCGGTTTGTATTGTGTTACTTTGTGCCTGAGAAGATTTAAACAAAAACAACCAACAAACCCAAGTTTACTCACTCTTAGGAATTTAAAGTGACATTAATAAAGTTGATTGTGAACTGCAGGCTATGTAGTTGTCTCTTACTATTGTGCAGCTTTGTTTTATTCCCAGTTGCACAATGGTGTGTTTATTTAGAAAGAAGCATCAGTAAGTTAAGATGGTCTTGGAATTACATGAATGAATAACTTACCATGGAAATAATCTAATTCATCTCCTAATGAGCTTTTCTACCTGAAAACAGGTTTTGAGGGCATACGTGTAGAAGAATTGCAGGCAAAGGCTTTGCTCCTGGAGATTAGTCTCTGCTGTTAAGCAACTAACTCCGTGTTGAATTCCAATGAAGCTGGAAGTTGGTGTGGCTTCATGTGGGCTCTTGATGCACCTGCAGGGAGCAGCATTAGTCTGTGTTACACATTATCTGGTTTGAATATTCAGGAAAAAGAGTATGAATCATTTTAACCAGTTATTTTTTAACTCTTGCATGAGTTTTTTTTGGAATTTCTTGTGTTGTACCTGTTGTGTTTTTGGATTTTTTCCCATTTAGAAAGGGACTTCCTCTCACACTCTTCTGGATATTGGCTTCAGGACTTTTGCAGTGTGAACATTATTTAGAGAAGGTTGCATGAACTATATTCTTTGAAAATCGACAACCAAAAAAAATTAATAAAAAAATTAAAATACATATGCATTCTTCCATTGCTGTTGCATGCATTCTCTTTGAAAAAAGTGCTCACGTTCTGGGTAAGCACCCTGCTAGTTAGATATAGAGACAAACCCATATTTTAATCACTGTATTCTAAGTAGCCCCTCAGTCAAATATTAGCCTTCATGTTCAGTCTCTCTAACCCTGGTGAAACTTGCAGCAGTGTCCTAGATGTTGACAAGCCAATACTGGTTTGGAACTGAAAGTTTTTTCCTAATCCTAGAGTCCTTGCAGAAAACATTTCTTATGTAGATTTTCCTTATTTTAACAGAAAAATCTGATTTCAGGCTCTCAATATGGCAAGCTGTAATGAGAGGGGTAATCCAGAACTTTTTTTTCCTAGGCTGTTAAGAATTTACAAGTCAAAGTCAACCGTTAAATACCTAGAAGTTTATACATTACCTGTGGAGATCCCTAGATGAGTGAATTTTGTATTCTAGATGAGGTGATCCTATTGAGAAAGTAACTATTTTTTTGCTTGTCCTGTCTGAACACATTGCAGTAGGTTAACACTGAAGTGATAGTTGTGGATGGTTACACAGAGCCGTACAGTCGAAAGGCCTTATTTTTTCTGTCCAAGTTTGCTTGACCACTGCTACTGTATTCATGGTGTATTCAATCAAACTTCCCATTTTATGAGGTACCTCATCCTAGGCACTTGACTGTTATGACTTTAAAATATATTTAGGGACAGAACCTCTTGCTAAATTTGTGCAAGCCTAAATTATTTATCTTATGTCACAAATAATAAATCAGCTCATCACCATTTTACAGTTGAAAATCTCCTTGCATAGGCATGTGAGGCTGTAAAGTTTGATGATCTACTGTTCTGTCATGTATTTAGCCATTATTTTGGCAGCATATTTCATGGTGTGTCTTTTTCTAGTGCTAAGAGGAAATAATTATTCCAAGGTATTTGTGTGAAAGTAGGGCTTTGTATCCTGTTGCAAAATGTTTATAGAATACCTTGCTGGGGATTTTTACCAAAATGTTGAAATAAACAACATTTATTAGAATAGATGAATTTATTAGATGAATAGATGAATTTATTCGAATAGATAGAATAGAACAAATATTAGAATATTTCATGGCTGAAATAAGAAATTAGACAGAAGGTAATATTGTAAGTTTTAACATCTGTGATTTTCTTTCTAGTTCCTAAGGTATTTCAGTGACTCATTGCTTTTCTGAGGAAGGATTTTAGGAAGAGGAAGGGGATAAGTTTGCAGCTTTAAAAGAAAGCAGGTGATCTAGATTTACCTCTGTTCTTCTGATCGTCACCTAGGAAGAAAGCTTCAGAGTTCCTCTTCATGTGTGTTTTCTGTTCAGGCAGTGTGGCTTCAGAATCAAGTCCTGCTTTATCCTTGTTGCTGTTTTTTTTCACTCTGTATGGAAGAAACATAGAACCAGAGTCTTGTGCCACACACAGTGTTTGCTGCCTAGCTAATCACCTTTCACTGTCACTACCATGACAAATTTAGTTGTAATGTTTAAATGCCGTCCATAGAGAAGACCATATGCTGGGGTAAAGGAATATGACATTTAAGAGTTTCTTCTCGTTTTCTATCACTATTGTAGTCTTCTTCCTGTTCCTTTGCTGATTTCTTCATCATAGAACATATGTATCTGTGGGAATGTAGCACACTACGTAAAGACTCGCTTATCCCATAATTGAAGTAAGCAGACTGATCCAAGGGCGATTGAAACCAATTTGAAAACATCCATTGATTTCAGCAGACCTCAGGTCATGGCTTGTGGGAGTTTTATTGTTGCCTTTAGTGAAAGTATGGGTTGAGCAGAAGAAGGTAAACACAGTGGATAGATGTTAACACAAACTTAACAGATTTAAAATATCCAGTGTGTCTGTTTCCCCTTACTAAATATTGTGAGTAAGAAGCAATTTGTCAGTGTTAAAAGGCCATAATTTGATCTCTTTCTTCACCATATAGTACTGCAATGTTTATAAGCTTTTATCTGTTCAGAAAACATTTGTGATATGTTGGTCTTAGAAATGGGAAAACAGCAGTGGTAAGAATAGGACATATTCTACAACACTTACTGGCTTCACTGGGAATTCCTGCTGAGTAAGAGCTCTCAGATACGTCTCAAAATTGAAAATAAAATGCCAGGAGCTCACAATTGCACTGTAGAGTCTGTGTGCATAAAAGAAAGAAAGAAAAGATGAGGTTATTTCTGTACAGAAAAAAGGGTTCTAAACACAAGCAGGGGAAAATATTTCTGAAATTTTAAAAATACTTTGATCATATCCTTAAATTTCAAGGCACTATTTTTTAAGTTTTCTTCTAATTTTAATGTCTTAATTTCCAGACTTCATATTTAACATGTAGATTGGCATGAAAAATCAAAAAAATCCCTGATGCTATCATACACTCACAAATGTATTACTATTTTGAGTTCACAGTATGATATTCTTAAAATAAGATAGATATTGCGAAAAGTGCAGATTTCGTTCTACTTAGCTAGTTGTAGTTGAGTGTGTTATGCTGTAAATATAATATCTGTTAGGAATACTAAGGTAGACTCAATATGGTGGGAGACATAAAAGATGCATTAAAGCGTTTAAAATTAAATCATTAGGTTTCATTGCACCCATCTGCTACGAGAAATTATAATTGGCAACTTGATTCATTGACCTTTAACTGTCATTTTGGACCATGTTTTTTTGAATCCATATTTTGAAGTTAGACCTAGAGAGTTAATTTGGCAAGAGAATGCCCAGTGCATTTTAATGCAATTACCTTTTTCTTTCTTCTTTTTTTTTAAGCAAAATTTTTTTTAATATAATCAGGTTTAATGGTCTGTTGTATATTCTGCTAATCCAGTCAAAGTAGTTACTTAATATTGAATGTGGTTAAAAGCAACTAATATTCAACTTCATTAAGGCTTCTGTTAAATAGAAGGCTTGCTGAACTTCTACTGTTTTTTTTATGCACGAACTACTACCTCTTATTAATTATTTCCAGGAGTTTCTTTTACACTAGAATTATACTTACAAACTTCAGTTCCACCAAGATTATACAGCACAGTACAAGGGCTAAATAAGCATTGAAATTGTGGAGTGCTTCTTATTTTGTTCTTAAAATGTGTTTTATCTCTTCCTTTTATTTTCTGGAGCAGATATTATCTTGTGCAGGTGGGGTGGAGTGCATACATCTCTTAGCACTTCTATATGTGTGGCACCCAAGTAGACTGTCTTATAAAGTAACAGTGTTACTTAAAACAAGCAGGAAACAATGTAATGAATGAGGATGATTTCATGTTTTCTCAGCAACGGTAAACAATTATACAATTCTGTGATCTGAAGTTTATGTAATGGAAAAAAGTGATGACACGTGTTTCTTTACACAACAGGATACAATTCCTGAAATATTTATGTAATAGAGAGACAGATGTATGTAACCTAACCTTATAATCCCATTTCACAGCTTTCCCAAATACTGGGGAGCTCGATAAATAGGAAGCCGATTATAGTGGCAGTATAACTCCATTAATAGGATTCGGATTTGCCTTATTGACAAGCCAGTACTGTTAATATTGAATTGTATGTTGAATTGACAGGAAAACTGAAGCAATAGAATGTATCTGCAACTTAATTGACAGGGAATAGCTTTCAAAATGTTCTGAATGTGGTTTTTATTGACAGAGTAGCTTCGATAAGTATATATATCTTTGGTGAACAGTGTAAATATATTGGATGCAACTGTACTAGCAGATTCAGGTGAAGTAGTTATTGTTCTGTTTTCTCGTACTTCCATCTTTACTTTGATAAGTTGTATCAAGTGCTCTTGTAAGATCTTCACAAATGCTTCTTAAAACACCAGTCTGACTGCACTGCTCACAGGCGTTTGACAGGTAGTGAGTTATTTTAAACATGTTCATCATTTTTAAATGAATAGAGGCAATACAGAGCAATGCAATAACGTGTCATGAATTTCATTATGTTTATTTATTGATGCTGTGACAGCAGAAGCAGAGCTATTGTACTTCCAGCTCAAGCTCTTTATGTGGTGTGATGTTTGGCACCTCTTCCTATGTTCTGATCTTGCACCTTCTTCAAAAAGTAGTTTATCTTAAGAGCTCATATTACAATTACTTTTTCCTAGTCCCATCTGACAACTTTCCACATTCTCTTCCCAGACTGTGTTAATTTCATTATATGCTTGCATTTCATGTTTTTCCAGTGCAAAATAAAATGAGACTCAGAAACCTGAAACCACTGAGAAAGAAATAGCAATTTGAGTTTGATCTGGAATATCTTCACGATTCTGTTTTCAGCAGAAGGAAATTTTTGATTCAGCTTCCACACTTTTCCAGTCCCATCTTTCTTAAATAGAGAAGTCTGCCCTTAAACACATACCCTGCATCTGCTCTGGCAGAGTAATTGAATGCTTTTGTTAAGCTGACTCCTCTGCCAAAGAAGAGGTAAACTTGTTCCTGAAAGGCTTTGATCTTTTATTTCATATCAGAAAATCTGACCAGGCTCTGCTCTCACCCTATCTTTCAAGCGTCTGTCAAGTCTATTTTTTTTACCAGGATTGCTTAAAAGTATGTTTCTCTGTAGTAACATATTTAGCTTCTTCAGTCTTCAGGCTTGGTGCAACCATCAGTGAGGTGAGAGGAAGCTTGAATGAGCCCTGTGACTTCTAATCCTTGCACTGTATTAAATCCCTACAGTCTAGGTTTCTGTCTGTTTTTGTGTCTTCTGCATTGCAGAATAAACTCCTGTAAAAAATTAAGAAATTATTATTTTCATGGAGTCAGTAGTACAAACACAACTGAAACCTCTGCAATACCTTAGTATGAATGCTTAAGCAATAAAACAATAATAATCTTTTTTGGTAACAAATATGGTATTTGCTAAGAGAAAATAGCACATAGACCAGGCATTAATACAGGGAGAATCTGCATTCCTTCACTTACAGGAAAGTATGGTAGTCTCTGTCCCCAGAGTTTCACTTTTCAGAAGTTACTCTGTGGATTTGACTGGACAACTGATCACCTCTTTCCCCCACAGTTTTGCTTTTCTCATTCAAAAGAAAGAGAAAACATGAGCCACCAACACTGTTCAATAGAAGTACAGCAGCCTGGTGAATTATATTGCCTTGTGGATCTGACTATTTTTGTTGCCCTGTGTTTTTAATGTGCTTTTGAAGACCATTACATATGTCAGAAATTTGCATAAACATACTGTAGGTCTTGTAACAGCAAAATACACATTTTGCAGCAAGTGTGAAACTTCTCAAATATGTACATGCCATAGAAATTATGTCTCAAAAACAATTTTAAAAAATGAGAATGAAGAGCACATGTTAAGACAAGATTTGGTAAAACAGCCTATTTAATTTTGTCCCTCAAAAAGGTAGAATAACTTATTAGAAATTTACGCCCAGTTTGGGGGATTGTTTTTATGTTGGGCTAATACATTTTGTTAATGAAGGAAGTCTGGTGAAATCAGAAACTACTACTTCAGGCTAAGTAGATACAATCACTGGCAGTCTTGTATTGTGGAGTCTTTGTGAAAAATTGTACTATGTTGAACACAAACTGCTCCTAATAAAATGACGACAATTGTCTGCTCTTTCAAAGCTAGATTTGGGAGAATACAATTCCTTTGTCTTGAAAAATGATTGCCATTATATATGATCTTTGTTTCATGGGGGAAGGGTAAATACTTGGAATTAAGCTTTTCAAGAAAAGACACAGAAGATGATGCCAAGCGGCAGTCTGATAACGAGAAGAGACGCTTCATTTCATTTTTTGCATTTAATGTTTAATTAAAAAGAAGTTGGAGTCTGCAAAGACTTTTTGCTTTATTACAGTTACAGGTATGAACACCTACAGAAAATGGAGTTGTATTGAATCCTTTCTGAAAATGTGATACTTGTTCTTGTAATTCTGAGAAAAAATTATGAATATTCTAGTAGCCTAATATTCATCAATCTGATTAATGTTTAAGTCCTTTTTTTTACATTTTGGAATACATCTTTCCCTAATATGACAATTATTTCTGGGCATAGTTTGTCAAGAATACTTAAATTTTACATTCCTCTCTCTCTCCTCCCCTCTTTCTCTCTCTCACTTTCCCTGTCTTTTTCTTTGTAGCCGTGTTGATTTTAAGATTTTTTTTTTTTTTTAGGAAAGAGACCTGTTGAATTGAAAACATTTTATTTTGTTTTTCTCTAATTTTATTCAAACTTTATGGAATACACCAAAGAATACTAGAAGTCTTCAGAAACGTGGTATAACAAAGATTTTAATTAAAATTAAAATAAAGAAAATAGTTAGGAATCTCTAATTTTTCACAGACAGTCTGCTTTTTATAGGAATTTGTGAAAGCAGAAGCCTTGTGAAGTCTTCTACAGTTTTGTTACTGAGCAACAGTAGAATCCCTAAAATCTGATTGAGTAATATGGGGCTGTAATGTTAATCCTGACTTTTTATGAAAACACATATATATGTGCAAAACCGCAGTGGAATTCCTTTTTATCTATATAAATATCAAAACATTTCAACAGAAGTAAACATATATGCATTGTGAACATGAACTTATTAAAAACAGAAAGGAAAAGAGATTAATGTAGCCCACTGCTAAAAATACTCCCCATAATTCATTGCGTACTGCTTTGCCTAGGCTGGTTCAAACTGTTTCCAGTGATGAAGAATTCACTTTTTTTTTTCTTATTTATGAGATTATTTAGGGTTAATGGATCCCATCAGGAATTTGCTTCAGACACTCTGTTCTTGGCCATAATTTTTCATTTTTCTTTCTCTAAATGAAACTTTTGGAAATTACACCCATTCTAGAATTTATTAGTAGAACCTTAACGACTTTCAGACTTATGAATAGTTTTATTTTGAATATATAAAATTCAGTGTTGCAGACGTGCCATATAAAACCAATACTTCACAACAATTGTAGTTTATCTAAGCCCCTGTATGTCTTATACGCAAGCCCTAACACCTGTAATAGATTGAATGGTTTCACAGACAGTTGACAGCACTTGAAGAATATTTTACATGTTGTCCATCCAAACAGTGGCCAGTAAATGATTCTTCAAGTCACATTACTAGACTGCAGAATTTATATTGTCACATCTGAAACCCCATACGAGTAAAAGTGTATTTTGCACAGGTTCAATTTGCCTGCTCTTTTACTTTCCTCCTCCTCAACTCCTCAATGAAAAAGGTAGCATAATCAGACTGTAAGATATTTTCTGAAAGGTAGTAAACTTCTTTTTTAAATTTTGGCAGCTTTTGAAAGGCTTATATGCTTTCTGATTTCTTTCAAAATGGCATTTTTTATGAGCTTCATCTTTCTGAAAAAGCTGTATTAAACATGTGTACAGAAATCCTCAGGAATTTTTTTGCAACATTGCATTAATGGCAGTGTTCCTGAAATTTCAGATTTACTCTTGGGTCATGTATTAGGACAGAAGGATGGAAGAAAGTATTTTTAAGGTGCCATTGTAGCAGCTGTGAAAAAGTGTATCTGTTGAATGGTTTAACAGCATACTCTCATTGGAAATGAACTGGTTCCACTAATCGTGAAAATGACCCATAAAAACAGGAACTCTTCTCTAGAGGAGCTATGGACAGTTAGGGTAACATCACAGGCTTTTTAATTCTCTAGTATCTAACCAGGGCTGTGGACAGTTCTGCTTTTCCTTTTGTTTTAGAAATTATTTGTCCCAGTGCATTTTCTTCCTACTGAAGAACTTGTGTTTTAGTAGTTGGTGACCTAACTGATACTTGTCAGGTTCCAGTATTTGGTTTGGAGTAAAAATAGAAATTCCACAAATAACGACAATGTGATACTTCTTTGAAAATCCACGTTCACTCCGTTCTTATGCTTTGTTTGTCTCCGGCTGCTTCCCTAGCGGGAGAGCAGAACCACGGATCCGAACTTCGCACTTGCTTTGTACTTGTTTGTACTTTTCATTCACACAGAGTCATGCAACACTGACTTGGAATGCAAATGCAGTCAGCCCCTCCCGGCGCCCGCCTGTAGTTCAAATGGGATACTCTACCAACCTTCGGACAGAGCACTCCCTCCCAGATCCTGACAGATAGCAAAACAGATTTGCGGTCCATGAGTTTGGACAAAGCACAATTGAGGCCTGATAATGGTAAACCAACAAACCTCGCAATTTAATTTATTACAACTCTAAAGGTCACGGTCTAGCAAGTGACACAAAAGAGAGGAAGAAGGAAGGAAGAAAACAGAGAGGAGAGACAGAAGGGACAGAGACATTAGTGCCAAAAAAAAAAAAGAAAGATAGTCACCACCCTGGATCCCGTGGTCTCCCGTCGGTCCCCCATTGATGGTCCTCAGCTGTCGGTGGTGGGCGCACACCCACAGTCTCAAAAAGCATCTTTTTATATCCGAGTCAATCTGAGGTGATCAGTTCGCACCAATCACCTTGCACCGGTCGCCTTCACACCAGTCACTTTTACACCAATCATGTTTGCATCTGTGAGTCTCCAAGTTATGTTGTGAGTTTAGTTTGTAACAGTTCTTGTCCTGTTGATGACCAGCCATGGCCAATCAGGCTGCAGATATGGAAAGCCTTTTCCCTGTAGCTAAGCTGGGGTGCTAGGGGAGACTTGAGATGGAGGTGAATTTTCTGAGACATCACTAAAATGGCGGAGCTGAGTTCCACTCTGGCCCTTAACCTTGAATCACAGAGACAGAAAATATATCTTCACTATTTAACTCCAGTGACTTTTAAAGATGGATAATTTCTGGGGGTTTTCTTGTGGTGGGGGTGGAGGTGGACCTTGTTTTATTCTGTTCTTCAGGAGGCTAATGGTGCTGACGTCCAAGAAATTTTTGGTATTTTATCAGGAGATTGTAATTCCATGTAATTCACTTCAGAAATGATACATTTTACTTAGCTTTAGCTATGACACTGAACTTCTTGCTGGTCATCTAGATTCCCCCGTAGTTATTGAAGAGTGTCATCTCCAGGAGCAGTACGTACCTAAAGCTAGATGCTCAGAAGGGGTTGAATTTTCTTCTACGACTCTAGTGCTTATAGAGAGATCTTAGCTATTAGCTTAGAGTAGGTGGCTAGCTTTTAGCTGGTTGTCTGCAGGTGAACTGAAACCTACATTAAGACAGGAAGGAAACAGAGAGGCAGGGTGGTTCTGATTTCCTAGAAAGGCCTGTATACCCAAAGAAGAACAAAGAGTTTATTTTCCGTTGATAGATTTTTGAAGTAACACTCATTTCTTAGAGTTACAGCTATGAAGTGTAAAAAGGTATGATTAATGCATGAGCTGGAACATGTAATATCACTTCCGTACATGTTAAAGCATAAAAATTTTAAGTATATGACCTCTCACTTCAGCTGGGATTAAAAAAAAAATTATTTAAGGGAGTTAGACATTCACATCTCTCTATAATCCCTTGTGAATTGTATTCTTACCTCTATAAGGTTCCTCTAAACTGCCTAGCTTTAAAATTAAATGTTTGTTTATTATCCCATCTTTTGTATAGATATTATCATCTATGAAACAGTTCTCTCTCTGCTGCCTGTATTTGGAGTGCTCTGTTACAGCTCATCACGAGCATGATATTTTCATAGTTCATAGGAGAAGGTCTAATGCTTTTAGAGCAGAAGGAAAAGCTCTGTAGCTGTACATGGTTATCAAGTATTTATATTTATTCTTTTGCAGCAGTGAACTCACTGTAACACGTCACCCAACTGTTTGTATTGCTGCAAAATACAATGGTCAAAAAAAATTGGTCAAATTATTATCGGGTTAAATGTCATTAATGATTACGATAAACACAGAATTTCTTAGAAGCAGCCACCAATTTTAGAAGGGCAGCTAAGATGTGGTCTTAATTTCTTTTTTGAAATGTGTATCTTGGCTAGTCCAGGGTGTGCAAAATGCTTTTTTTGCTATGAAAAAAAAAGAAACAGAATGTATTGCTGTTTTTACTGTGGTCCAGCCTATAGATAAGTTCTTAGCACTACCTTTAAGGAGGTGCTATAATTAATCCATGGCAAAAGTCTGACTTTTTTTAATGACAGAAAGCTGATGAAAAGACAGTTTACATCAGGCATTTTGCCTGATGATAACGTGAAAAATTGGTATGTTGATTCTAGTAGCAGCTGTGTTTAGGAGGAGGCAGATCTCTTACTGAAGTAGAAGCAAAAGGTAATTTTTCCTGGGTACCTGCAGTTAAGATATTAGAAAACAGACATGAGTTCTGCAATTGCAAATGTTTACTTGAGTGGAGAAGTATCGGGCTCTGTGAGTGTCATAATGATTATATGTGTATATATATGAGGTGGATTTGCTGCACACAATAGAGATACTAGCGCATAATTTGCAACAAGAAAAGAATAAATGGCAGAATTAAGGCTGCTTCCAAACTATGATGTGCTACATTCAAGAGATTACATATAAGAATAGTGAAATATTTATCTTTGCACCTCCATTTCTTCCTGTTTTGTTTTGAATGTTAGTTTTTATAACTTCAAACATGTTAAAAGTTAAGACAAGGTTTTATTCTAACTGCGTATATTAAAACCAGAATCTTGTCAGTTTTTAAGTGCAAAGCACTAAACTGCTTTCTAACTGAAGTGGCCAGATTTTAAAATATTTGGATACCTGTAGCTGAAACCATCAGCTTCTGAAATGCTGACTTGGAAACGCAGCGACACAGCGCTGGGTTTGATGTCTCAGATCTTCACAATTCTCCTTCTGTAATACAGGGTATTATTTACATTTCTTAGGCAGTATTTAAGATCTTTCATAAGTCCATCTTTTAATTATGCTTCTAAAGTACAAGTCTCTCGTTGGACATAAATACCAAGATTTCCAAATTATGTGCAATTTTGATATGACAAAATTAATTTAAAATTATAAGTATAGGTGCTCTGTACTTTTTTTTGAAACACGAGTAAAAACTGATTCTGTCATAGTTTATCATAAAAGAAAATTCACTGGTAAACCACCAGATTATTTTTGTAATGACATATACGATGCCATGTACTCCACAGCTTACATTAGAAACAGCTTCAAGAGGTGTATATGATGTGTGTTATAGTCCTAATTTTTGAACTAAACTGTTTAACCAGAAACAGAAGCAAGTACAGTGTGAACTGACTTCACACATACTGATTAGAAGATAATTCTTTATCTTCCGTCCCTTCCCTAAATCACACAAGATATACACGCTATACAAGCACATCTATTTCACATGTACCTTGAGAACGGCATGTGGCTACCTATTTTCTGTTGAAAACTCAGTGATTGTTCAATTTCAGATGTAAGTTCATACATTTTTTCGAAGATCCTGTATTCCAACTGTACAAGACATAGCAAATATTTGTAATTACCACCTACCTATAAAACCAAGTCAAAGCTAAAAAAACAATGGAGTGCGGAGTAGCAGGGAAAAACAAATATCTAGGAGACCAGTCACTTGTGTAAACACTTGTTGTGCAACATTAAGCCTTACCTTGGGCCTTCTGCTCCATTAATTGAGTGTTGCCTGTGTTACCGATACTGATGCACTGGGTGTTGTTGCAAAACTCATAGCTTCTGTGAAGCATAGTGGTGTGATATGAAGTGATGTAGAAAACAGTAGAAGCTCTGTCACTAGGTCAGCTGCAAGAAGTGGTGACGTGTGTGAATGTACAGTATATGGAGTTTTGTGAAAGATACAGTCTCTCTTTCTCCAAAAGAACTTCAGCTGATGATACAAGGGGAATTCAGTTCCCTTTGGCAGGACTCCACATTGGTCTGGATGCTGTAAATACTTCTGCTTCTACAGTTACTTAGCTCATGCTGCTAAAAATATACTCATGACAGACTTAATGAAAGTATCTTTTAAAAACTACTTGTCTACAACAATCATTTAATGTTCTTGTTTGCATGTGTGATTCTCATTATTCTGACATAGCTATTAATACTGATGAAAATTAAAGAGAGAAAATACAAATATTTTCGTACTTGCACTTTTCCAGTAGCTTTTAAGAAACTCTACAGCTAACGAGCCATAAATATTCTTGATTTTTTTTATTTATTTTTCTCAATTCAAGAGTAATATAGCAATATGTGAAATTATATTACAGCAGTAAGAACTTCAGAATCCAATAGATGATGTAATTATGATTAAAAATTAGTATTATTGAAAAATTCTCTTTTGTAATCTGCAAAAGCAATTTTTTCTCTCATTTTCAATAACCATCAGTCTTAATATCCAACTAATGAAAAAACATAAACAGTGTCATCTATCAGGTTACTAACAGAGAATGCCACTTATTGGAGCCTCATTGTTTACTTTAGCAGGTAATTTGTGGACCGGAATCATTTAATTGTTCTGAGCACATAATTACATGCCAGCGTTTTCCAATTTAATTAAAATGTACAAATCTGAAGATTAAGGGAATTTTTGAATTATTAATCATTTCTCCTCTAGGAAATCTTGTTGCTCTGCAGGAGATTTGTCCAGTGTACAACTATACGTATTTTTTTCCTTCTCTTTCACAGACAGACAATTTTCCCGCAGAGCCCAATTACATGGGCAGCAGGCAGCAGTTTGTTCAAAGGTAAGGCCTATTAAATAACTTTCTCGGCTTCTCCATTTGCATTCTTGTCAAAATTGCTTTGCCAGAGAGTACAATTTAACTTAGAACAAGTAAATACAGCTCTTCCTCTCTTTTTTTTTTCTTTTTTTTTCTTTTTTTTTTCTTTTCTTTTCTTTTCTTTTCTTTTCTTTTCTTTTCTTTTCTTTTCTTTTCTTTTCTTTTCTTTTCTTTTCTTTTCTTTTCTTTTCTTTTCTTTTCTTTTC
>Ga0065711_1031438_pt1 | contig 29652 bp, 14 predicted proteins | sample Hoacrofraction12_FD_59098 | JGI IMG/M metagenome (GOLD analysis project Ga0065711, IMG submission 59098) | Hoatzin crop microbial communities from Cojedes, Venezuela - Epithelial fraction 12 v2 (version 2) | ecosystem: Host-associated > Birds > Digestive system > Esophagus > Crop | place... | reverse complement strand
GTTCCTCCCCAGGTGCAGGACCCTGCACTTGCCTTTGTTGAACCTCATCAGGTTCCTCTCTGCCCAACTTTCCAGCCTATCCAGGTCACGCTGAATGGCAGCACAGCCTTCCGGTCTGTCTACCACACCTCCCAGTTTGGTGTCATCAGCAAACTTGCTGAGGGTACATTCTAACTCTTCATCCAGGTCGTTGATGCAGAAGTTGAACAAGACTGGGCCCAATACTGACCCCTGAGGGACACCACTAGTTACAGGCCTCCAACTGGACTCAGCGCCGCTGATGACAACCCTCTGAGCTCTGCCATTCAGCCAGTTCTCAATCCACTTCACCGACCACTCCTCCAGCCCACACTTCCTGAGCTTCCCTAGGAGGATATCATGGGAGACTGTGTCGAAAGCCTTGCTGAACTCCCTGCACCGTAACTCTTTGGGTGCAGCCATCCAGCCAGGAGCAGGGAAATAAAAGCAACACAGGAAAAACTTTTAATGGAAAAGACAGAAAACCTACAGTTTCTGACTGGCTTTCAAGGTACTTAAGACTATCAGAAAATATATTCTCTCACACATTTTAATCCATCTTTGATAAAACAACAGATTACTACCCTCATGCATATACTTTACCGTAGCATATCCTGACAGCCATTAACAGGTTGCGTATCTTTTCTGTCTGTCCATATTCTAGAAGAAAGTTTTATGAAGGCTTTGAAGGTATTAGTGTAATACTAGGATATAATCTGATATATTAAAATATATTAATAAAAGTTATTTTTGTATACATATATACACACACTAAATATATCTGCCTGTGTAGCATAGATCAACAGAAAGAAAGCTTGCTTCTTTTTGCCCCTCATGCTGCACATTAAGAAGGCATACAAGTACCAGGAGTTGCATTTCCACCTCCTACTGAATTTGTAAGGCACTTAGAAGCCTAGAGCAGACCAGAACAACAAGTAGAAAACTTCATATTCCAGCAGAAACCCACCAAGTTTCCGACGAATAGTTTTTGCACACTGTGGACAACCCATGCAAGCCAGCAGAACTCAGAGCCGAGATGCAAGGTGTCCCACTTGCGGCCAGCCCGGAGGGACAGACGGGAGGTGGTGCTGCCAAGCTGAGGTGTGCAATGCTTCCCCACCCCATAAAAAGATGTTAAACACACACTTCTTCGAAGAGTTAGAAATACAGCCTCAGGCTATTGCGCTAGCACACAGCATGGTGCTACTGCTCTGAAGAACTAGGCTCAGTATCACGCAGTATCTTCATTTATTTATTTTTCAACCAGGCTGGCAGTTGAGTGATTTTCATAAATATAATTAGTGTAAGTTAAAAAAATGTGAGAAAGGCCTAACATCTTGTTAGGCCAAAATCCTACTTCAAACCTTTCCTTTCAGGATAAAAATGACAGGAAATCTGATGTTAAAACAAGGTGTTCTGTGTTTTTTTTTTTTGTTTCTTTAATCTCAAGCACGTATTCTATCATCAGTCAAACAGACTGTTGTTTTTTCTTCCCCCCTCTAAATTCCAGCTCTACTAAGTTTAAGTGCCTTTCCACCACAATTATTTCGAGAATTAATTGCACTGTTTATACCAAGGAAATAAACATATTCCCCAAGCAGTTTTATGTTCTGAAAAGAGACAAACATCTGGTACTCCAAAGATAAACCATGCGTATTACTCATCAGTCACACCAAGACACCACAGAAATGGGTAGCTGAAAAAATTCTAAACAAGATTTTAAACCAATACTACTGACAGTTGCACCTAAAGTGAGAAATGCTACATTTTAGCACTAACAATAAAAAGGAGAACTATAGTCACATTTACAGAGTGAAGCTTTTTCTTCCAGGCTACTTTTAACCTGAACATAAGAAGCTTACACTTTCCAGAAGTGCTTCCTGACATAAAGGCATAATGTGTCATCGCACCAGAAAAGGCAAGCAACACACACACACACTGGAATTTTCTAAAATTCATTCACTTGTATTTCACAGTACTCGTGATCTCTGTCCGTAAGAACAACAGTTAATCAATTCAGTACCCAGAAATTACTTAGGATCGCGTGGTGAGGATGCTTATTGAACCACTATCTTTTCAACAACTGCCTGTTCCCTCTCTAACTACTGGAAGGGGGTAAATGCAACAGCAGCCACCTGAACTGCTTTGATCATATGTGATCAGGAGCAGGTCCTCATTTACCATTATCGGTGGTGGGGAGGGGGGAATGGTGAAAAGGGTAAAAAGCAGTATTTACCCAGCAGAGTGTAACAAATTCAGAATACGAAACTCAACATCAATTTACAACCTTTGCATGCTATACAAATTAAAAATATACACATAAAACTTCTAAACGTTTCTGGGATGGGGGTGGAAGACACAAGCAGAGTAGTTGACACTTGTCACAGCTGAATTCTAGTGAGCTTAGATGCATAATCAAAAGCCAGTACAATATCCCATTACAAACTAAACAAAAGCCTATTCAAGATGGGGAGAGAGAAAAGAAGAAGGAAAAAAAAAAGAAACTGATTGTATCCAAAAGCACAGCTTTAAGATACACAGGTCTTACCTACTGAAAACCTAAAACTCATAAAAATATAGCTTACATCTATTTCAGCCAGTTCCCTCCACTATCTTTTGCCCAACAACAGCTCTGTCATTACCCTGGTGAAATCATGCTGCAATTGTTCCAGTGCTTCCCCCCACAGGAAGCAACGAATTGTTCAAAATTTTTGAAGGAACAGCTTCAACTGAAATACAAAAATGCCATTTTGAGAAGAAAACAGATCCTACTGAAAAAAAAAAAGGCAAAAAAAATTTCAATTATTTTATTTTTTAGAAAACAATTTCTGCCTCTTGAGAAATAACAGTCTGGGAACTCAGATTTTTTTTCATCAAAGTCTTCTTCCTTCTCACACGTTGCTTCACAGAGGAAAACCAGAATCTGTTTTTCCCAAGTGTTCTGGGGCATGCAGCACCAGGCCAGTGGAGAAGCCTTGGAAACGCTAAATTACTCTCCCACAGGCATTGAAGGGGTTCTAAAGAAAAGAAGAAGCCTCACCTTTTGGGCATGGCATGTCCCCAGTACTGCAATAAAGCAGATTTCCCCACCACCCCTTTTTCAACAACACAGCAAAGCTTCAGAAGATTAAAGCCTGGAAACCCAGCAACTTCAGTTGAGTTTGTAAGATCAGAATTAATCTAGCCAAAAGGCTGACAGATCGATTATAGTTGTGTATGTAGCGTATGTATATACACACTAGAAAGTGAAGAAAATTTATTTGCCATTTTGTTTTCTGAACAGCTTTCCTAAACTTTCGCCTTGTCACACAGACTAACGTGCCAGTAAGTTTTTTTGTGTACACTACAAGAAGGTAACACTACTGAAGGGACACTGAACTTTCAGTTCACCTAATCAACACCAGCTTTAAAGGCTATCTCTGACTTAACCACCCCCATTCACTTGTAAAACCCAACGGATTTCTTTCCAGTCACACAGTTTCTGTACCTTCTGCTCCTTAAGATGCCCACGCAAATGAAGCCTGAAAATCAAAGTGCTTGAGCAGTTTCTGCATAAGCTAAGTTCAAGAGGACCACTTTTTTCTTGGCATCATAAAAAAAAAAAAAAAGTTTGTTCTGATGTACTTGCCCTATCAGGATTTTATGGAGAGTTAAATTACACTCACTGGGTGTGCATGATCAATTTCACTATGCTAGATACACTAATAAAAAAAATTTAACTGTGAAAAATCTAAGCGCAGCCACTATTCCTTGAGTGTCTCATTTCAGAATCAGTTATTGCCTGCAGCCAAAGCATAGTTTTTAATCTTGCAGCATCTTAAAATAAAAAAATTGAAAGAAAAAAAACAAAGCACCATATGCATTACATGGTCCAAAGCACTGATCACAGTTTTATTCAACTACAGTGATACACCTTCTACCGCTACTGTTTTTGAATGCTTCGGCTTCCTGCACCCACATTCAGGCAGCAAACCAAGCAGTAGCAGCAACCAACTCTAGCATCAAGAGACCAGTGGTGAGAAACTGCATTTTTGCTATTCCACGGTCCTTACAGACTTCATGATTGCATAAACTTTGTTATTCAACAACTAGAGCTCCCAAATTTGAGAAAAGCAAGCTGTGTACCTGTCTACTGCTTCCTGTAACTGGTTTTTAAAAGGCCAATTCACTGCCAGGATACAATCCAATCAGGTCAGCATTTATATTTAATCATCCAGTCATAATGCAAGACAATTCAAACAATCACAGAATGGTAGCAATTGTTCGTTTCTGAGCTTAGTCCCAAACCAAACTAGACCCTGTTAAGGTATCCAGTACCCTTTGTTCTAACTCTATTAATAGAAGAATGATCTCCACTTTTGTTGGAGCATTCCTGTGGCAGTAAGATTACATACTGTCACACAAGCTTTCTTTTCTTGGCTGATGGAAATAAACCTAAATACGGTTCTGTATAATGCATAAATTTTAATGGTACATTTGGCCTCATCTAAGACTAAACCTCCATAAAATTCACACAATACAATGCGTTTCATACAACTATCAATGCCATACCACAAACCTCACAAAAAAAACCAAAAACGTAAAACAGAAGGCCACTGATACACAAGGTAGATAAATAAAAGCTTCAAATGCATTTAAACATCCATAACAGTAAGAACTCGATTAGAATTTCTGTTAAAAAAAAGTTAAAAGTTAACAATTCAAAAGGTATCAAATCTCTATAAAATATAAGCTGTTTTGAGTGTGAAGTCATATGTTCAGCACCATATGTTCAGCACCATTCAGACACATGCTGCAACAGCCAGCTTGATATATTAGCCAACTCTTAGCTGTTTTCTACTCACACTAGGCAATACCTCTCCACTTCTACCATCATAGTCCTGCCTTCAAGGTCTTAGGCAACTCACCTCTCCCTCTCCAGATATCTCAACAGCCTGCCAGAAAGCACTGCTGAAGTTCACCCCTAAACTTCAACATGTCTTGCACATATCTAAAATGAAAGCAAAATCTGTTGCAGAAGGAAGTTCAGTAACTTTTTCTGTCATCCATACAGTGGGATGCATGGATGCAAATGCAAATCTGGGGATTGCATTTGAAAGGTTTAGGTCCCTAAGTCTTATACTGATACTCCTCCCACTACATTTGGAAGAAGAAGAAACAAGCAAGCAAGCAAGCAAACAAACAAACAGAAATCACCAAGCCACTCCCAACATCTCAATTACCATGAGATAGTGGATTAAGCCAGCTGCACCTGCTTCATATTCAGAATCCTTTTGCCCACAGCAGTTTCCTCCTCAGGGCCTCCAAAGTCGTGTAATTGCTTTTTCAAAGAATAAAACTAAGTGTAAATGCTCCCCACAGCTCTGAATTTTTCTGGGACAGCATCACCAGCAACCGATCATCCAACATAAAGTTGTGTAACACTGAAACTCACCACGTACCTGATGACACTGATAAAACACTTTGAGGTAAGGAAACAATGGAAGGGCAGATGAGTGCAAGAAAATTCAAGTTATTTTCCATTCCTTTCCTCAATCCTTTTGCAAGGTTGGATGCGAAGCTGAAGTATACCATGCAGCCATGTACTAGCACATGACCTCGCTAATATCCGAACATGTTGTTATAAAGAACATTTCAAACACACACAACTTATGTTGAAATTATTCCTACCAATAGTGTTAATGATGACAGTCAACCAATAAATCTACACAAGGGGCAGCAGGGTGAAGTCAGTGCTAAAGAAAAAGGGCAGCTAAGACAGCAACTTTAACTTGGCTGATTCATTCCCAAAGCGCTACTCAAGAGTTTATCTGCAGTCATTCTTGCTTCACTTGAAAGAATGCCAGCAGAACAACTTGAAACTAGAATCCTTGATGCAATCTTTCTACTAAGTCAACGCTTGACATGCGTGTAACGTCAATGTAAGGAACTTCAGGCTTTGCTCCCAAACTGACGCGTTCCTCCGAAATAGCACCACTTCCACTGAACTGAAAACTGAAGTACACAAAGAACAAGCCAACCAGAACAAGATCAGCAAGTGACAGAATAAATTTTATTCCTCCTTTTGTGACTGTTAGTCACTTTCATAAACCACATGAGGCTTTGAAGAGAACTGGGAAAGGAAAACAAGAGAATGCTTTTGCATATGTGGCCAAGAGGAAATTAAACATCTCAGAATCATTAAGGTTCAGAAACGCTTCCATTAAGTTACCACCTAGAGCAAAACTCACTTTGGTAGCAACAGAAGTTCATTCTCAACTGAGATTTGGAACAGAAAGCTTCATTCTTGTGGTCTGAGCCACATAAAAGCGCATCAAATGCTTCAAGGACCTTCTGACGTACAAAGCAGAAGCAAACCATGAAGAAGTGTTCTGCTTTTTTCCCATCTGAAAGAGTAACAAGTCACGTACCTGCCCACAGACAAAACAAGCCTTACAAAAACATAAGAAAAATTTAATCTCTTTTCAAACCATTGTGATCCAAGAATTTTAGTCCATCCTTATTGCTGCAGAAGACATTAGGAACACATCTACTGGCTTCTACAAGGTAAAACAGGAAAAGAAAGCTTGGAAAAGAGTGGAAAATTAAGTAAAATTATTACAGCAGGCGGAGAACTTAAGGGATGGAATTTAATGAATGACATTCTATAGTTTAACACCATAGCAACATTAACATTAAGCAGGCATTATCATAACCTGTCAAACAAAAAGCCACATAGAAAATAAAAAAAACACACTCAAGGCATCCGCATGTATCAGACGAGATTTTAAGTATTTCACGTACACCGAAGGGACAGCAAAGACTGATGTACCAACAGTACTCTGTTACACGGCTTTTCACTTTTTACCAACAGTTTGACAAGCCTGTCTGAGGTACATGACAGAAGATCTCCCTGCCTTCTTCCTCCATCTTAACCTATGCTTAAACCTTTTAGGTACACTGGGTACTGCGCACAAATAGCTAGGGAAGCGTAATTGCCAAAGGGGAACCGAGTGTGCAGCAGCTATTTGAAATGCCAGCTGGCATCCATGTGCAATCAACACTAAGTCTTTTAAAAGTCTGACCCCAGGGTTTTTGCAACCCGACCTACTGAAACACCTCACAGTGAGGTGAAGCACATACAAGCAGTTGTCAACTGTCAGCAGCTGAGAGGGAGTTCCCGCCAAAGTACTGAGTCAGGAGCAACACCCCTGCTTCGACACTGAACTGCAAGACTCTCACAAAACCTTAAGTGCTGGAAAACAAAAATTTACAGCCAAACTGTAACCATTATGTAGTTCACAGACAAAACAATGCAAGTACAATTCTACACAGAAACAGGAGCTCTGATGGCATCATCTAAGGAGCATGCATACACATACTTAACTGATCAGCGATGCTACTATCACTTCAATTGCTTTAAAAATGTATTCACTTAACTCTATAAACAGAATAACAAAAACCATTGACCACTTTTTATTTCTGGAATAAAAATTACTTCAGAAAAAGTAATCAAAATGTGAATTGTTTTTCATCCTGTTCTGCAACTCTTGAAAAAGCTTCTGAAACACAGACTAGACAAAAGAATCCTCAGCTCTGGCCACTAGAAGAACCCCACATTATCCAGCAGATCTTTGCAGTGCTGGAACGTAGAAAGAAGCGCACTCGGTGCCAAGCGCTGACCCTGGCAGCAAGCTGCCCCGTTCAGTCAAAAGCCAACAATTTGCCTCTCACAGCTTTGTCTGTGGAGCCTGGAACGACAGTCTAGCTGGACATCCTGCGTTCTTTCCAAAAACCTCATGCTCACTAAGAGTCATAAGAGGTGAGCATCCAGAATGCTTTCCCATCACAGAATAGGCATCAATATGCAAGGGAAAGATATCGCAGGCTGAGTACATACATTATTAAGTGATAAAAAAATACATGATGGATAGGCGTATCGTTTCTTGTAGCTGTGTCAGGAGCCGTTAGATCACAGCCATTTTTTTGCAAGATTTTTTTCTTTTTTGATATTGTGGTTTTTTTAAAAGAATAATTTATCCAAAATTCAGTTGTGATAAACTAGCATAGTATTGTTAATCAGATCCAGAGACTGCAGCAGCAGAGTATGTAAAAAAAGATACTGTTTCTGGTTATTTAATAGGGCACAACACAAGGCACAAACACCCAGAAAGCTGCTGGCAATCATCTGCCTGCGTAGTTAACTACTACCACTGCAGGCCTTGAACAACGATTCTCATCTTTATTGTATTTTTAAGTTACAGTGCCTGGAGGGTTCATGAAGGAATCTCGCCTGCTGTTTACCAAGTTAGATGATGTTTTATTCTTACACAGCATCAAGAATAATTGGGTGTACATATTAGTTTCCACTGTACATTCCAGCTAAGATGCATTCAGGAACATAATTCTGCCTTAAGGCTGGTATTTGCAGTACACGTCTGTCTTACCAGCACAGATCACACAAAATTCTTGGCGAGTTCTTCATTTTGATGGTAAGAAATACATTCCAAATACGGTTTTAAAATACACAGTGATTTTAAGCTCATTTGCAGTTTTAACAGTCATGAATTACACTATACTATACTATTTGGCTCATAAACCATATACGGTCCAGGTCCTTCAAAAAGAGATTCCTGCAGCATCAGTGACGTCAGCTTCCTAAGAAAATACTGCAACTGACCACTTTCTGTTACACAAAGGACTCAAAAAACATTTCCAATGTCAGCTGAATCCTCATTTGTTTTATAGGTCTAATAATCACAAGCTGTGAAAAACTGAAATCCTAGTATAGTCCTAAATTTCATATTGTTTGCAAAGCTTCATCAAGAAAAATAAAAAGGAAACTAGAAATTACAGCTATAGTATCTCTCCAGATTATTCTTCTGTCTTTTTCTACAGAATAATGAACAAACTGTTGCCTTTCTAAAAGAAACAGAATTGTAGCCTTACAAGTAACTGCAATGTAAGGAATATAACTGCTGCAGGAGCCACACTGACAATTTCTCCCTACTTAAGTAGTTCAGTACATGTAAAAAACATGAACTTTCTCACAGCAGGCAGAAGGAAAAACCAGCCAAAGCTCCCTTTTTGCTGACAGAGAAGCTACCACTGAATTCATAGACAACACAGTGTACTTTCATACTGCGTGGACTCACAGCTGTGAAACAAAAAGAAGCTGCATCCAAACCATGTAATTCCTGTTTCTTTACATGCAAGGCAGACCCTGAAACAGTCTGAGGAAACCCCACACACTCAGTGCAGACCTGACTACCCACACTTTTTATCAAGTCAACGGAACTGTTATCATTAACCTCAAAGGGGCAAGGATTCCACCAGTATTGATAAAAGCAGATCCACAAAACATTGCTATTTGAGACAAATGGGAGAAGACTGACAGCACAGTCTACCAGTACGTCACTTGCTGAAACACGCTGCAAGGTCTCGGCTCTTGCTTCAGGAATCATTCCATACTCACTATGATTTTATTTAAAAGAAGTATAAGCAATAGTCATGTAAAGTGTACATCTAAAGTGTACACCTGTAAATAGAAGCTCTGTACTACTCTAGCTGAAGCGCGCAGAGTCGGGCTTTCCATCCATCTCACATCCACACATTTAAACTTCCTCCCCAGTGGATCCCCACAAGGCAAGTCACCAGCACATTGTCATGGATATTTACGTTTCCCTCGCCAGAACCATCAGCCTACTTGCTAAATGTGCTGCAGTAGAGGTGTCAAATACAATGGGATCTGTGTCACAGAGCTTACAAGATGGATTTTGACAGATGAAACAGACAAGTATAGGAGATGATGAAGGTAACAGAACAAAAAGGGTGGAGGAGTAAGAGTGGATAGTTACCCAGATCAACTGCACAACACTTGCTATTTAACCCCCCCCCACCAAAAATAAACAAGCATAGAAAAAAAATCCCAAATAAACAAACAAAAAAACACGAGCCAACCCAAAAACACACACTCTGGAAATAATCACATAAAAGGAAGTATCAACTGACAGCCAATAAACACCTGTAACACCTGCAATATGGGATACTGGCTTACACAGGCAGACTCCATATGTAAAAAGGACACTTACAGCACTAATTACCCTACAAGCCACAAAACAAACTACAAGGCATAAGTAAGTTCCATTCACGGCTTCCACCCCCGTTTTCGCGGGTTTGGGGGAGAGGACCGCAGCCGAACGCCGCTCCCCGCACACGGGCAGCCACGCCGACGCCGCGTGCACCTCCTTGTCACCTCCCACCCAGATTGACCACCGCAGGTCAGCAACAGCTGAGGGGAAACACGTTTTCCCATAAAAACAGAACCTTCTTTAAAACAAAGCAAAACAAAATGGGCCAGGGAGAGGAGGATTTTCTTTTTCAGACTGGGGAGCTTGCTTCTCCACAGCGACAGGGGTGTTTTCGGTGAAAGCGCCGGCCTGCGCCCTGAGCACAAGCAGTATTTACAGCACAAAATTAGGTTTTGCCTTCGTCGGTCGGGCAGCAGGCCGGCCCTGCAGCAGGACGAGCCCACACACCTGACAGCCGACGCTATTCGGCTCCTGCCCGCCGGCCCGAAGCTCCCCGCTCCTGTTCACCCGGGAGAATGCAGGATCTCCCCCCCACCGCCGCGGCAGGGTCCCGCGGCCGGCGGACGACCGGGAGGCTACCGACCTGCTCCGCCCCGCCGGCGCGCTCCCGCGGCTCGCTCCCGGTGGAGCCCTGAGTCGCTCCCATAGTAACATCGGTCGCACCCGCCAGCCCCGGGCATGCTCCTCGCTGGACCCCGCTGCCCGGGGAGGGCCGGAGGACACCGGTCAGGCCGGGGGCCGCGCCGCAGGCCCGATCGGGGCAGCGGCGGCCGGAGCCCGCCGGGGACAAAGCCGGCACTGAGGAGCCCGGCACAGAGCGACTTTGTAGCGCCGGGGCCCGGCCGCCCGCCGCCGCCAGCCAATCGGGCCTGCGGGCGCCCCGGGGAGGCGAAGAAACATTTTCATTCTCCCTGGGAAGAAAAGAATTGTTATTCTCCCGTTACAAAAATATTTCTTGTATTCTTGCCCTTGGCAGCGGCCAGTAGCTGACGCCCGTCACGGGGTAAAGTGGAGAGACAGGGCCCCATGGTCCAAGCACGGGCAGCGTTTCTGGCACGAGGCTTTCGGACAGCACCCACGGCACCGCTTTGTGAAACAAACACACCAGCCATTTCTGCCGTCTGTTCATGCGATGTTCGGGCATCGATCTGAAAGCTGTGTGTCCCCCCCCCAGCCCCCAATGGCTTCCCCAAGTCCGCAGCCTTGGTTGGGTTTCCATCCCACCACCTAACAGCCCTTCCACGTCAGTCTCAAAGACAACACTGCTGCTTTTAATTCAGAGGCTGAATTGCTTGGGTTTGACACTATAACCATGTATTTGAAAAAAGCAGATTCTCAAGGTAACAGTATTCTCAAGAGCTTGCAGCAACGACCGATAACTAAAGGCACCAAGCAGGAGAAGACTGGCGGAAGTTCAGCCACGCTTGTATCCAGAAACAAAGATTTCTTCCCCCAGGCTACTGTCTTCTGGGAGTTACATTATTTTGGGTGTATGAGTCAATACTTAAATCAACTCTTAGAAGGAAGAAATTAAGAACAAGGACAAACTGTAAGGGAAGAGCTTTCTCAAGCCAATGCTTTAAAAAAAGAACACAAACATCATGTTACTTTGTATGGTCTACCCTCAAGTTTGGAGAGAAAAGGGCAGAAAAATGCCAAAGCATGAACTTTGTTCTTCTTTCATGTGGTCTCTGCTCTCGGTTTTACAAGGTTTTACAGTGATACCATCCAACTTCTGTTGCAACACAAGCAGTCTGGTATGCAACCGAAGTCGAGACCACTTGGAAAAATTAAGCACAGGGGGCCAGGCTCCTTACACACCAGGGGTTCCGCGATAGCATCTGACATCAAGAATTTCCCCAGGAGACACAGCACAGCAAGGCAAAACAGCTGACACTCACTCCCCGCACCACTGAGCGCTTCTGCACACCTCTGCAATCTGGAGGCAACTTCCCAAAGAGCTGGCAACACCAGCCATCAGCACAGGATATCACGCCACGGCATCAGCAGAGAAAGCCACTGTCCAGTACTTACCTCTTTGAAATGGCAAGACACGATGAGAACAACATGAGCTGGTTTTTGGTTTGATAGGATATGGCAGGATTTTGCTGCAGACGACTACCTAGTTTTAGATGCAAGATCAATTTTTAGTTTTGGCTGGATGGCAATACAACTTTTTCAAAGACGGCAGTTGTCAGACATAAGACGGGACAGGGAGAGGAGAAGCCACTAGACCCCTGTGTCTGCATTCTCTTAACACACGTATTAAGATCGTGGCAGCATAAAGTAGAGCACCAGTCTCCTGCAGCCGCCTCCCTCCGCATAGGCTCTGGCAGAAGTTGAAGAGCTGCCACTCCCGATTGCCCCACCAGACACAGCCTGTTGGGGAGTGCAAGCAGTGCCAGTCAGAGCCATGTAAGAGTCTGCCTGTCCTGCCCAAGGCTGAGGAGGATTACTTTTTGTTCCAGACAAAAGCTGTGGCTTGGCCTAAAGCCTCCTTTTGGCATGTTCTGTGACCTTGCCAAAGCCACGCCATGTTACCACTAACAGTGGGGTTATTGGGCTGTACTGCCCTCAGCTGCAGGGCAGCAACCAAGGTTAACACGCCTCGCTAGCCTGGGGTAAGTGCAATACAGATGCAGGAACTGATCACGGTTATGCAAGCAAAATAGGCTGGTTTTCAATCCCTTCCCACAGATCATCACCTGGGGAGGGCCTTTCAGTTTGTCTCCATTCAGTTTCCTGCAATAGCAGATGGAAAACAATCCATTTGGGCTTATCAAAATATTTCTCATGTTTGTCCATAAAATTTCTCACTTGTAAGAGTACAGAGGACACTTCTCTTTTCCTGCTTTCTTACTTTTCTCAAACAAAACAGCTCACTCTGCCACAATGGGCAGATAAATAATCTCATACCAGCCTGCAAATGTGAGCGGTAAGTGACCTCTAGTGCTCACACTCATGCTCGAGCTTGGCCCTGTGCCCAGATGCCCATACTGATGGCACAGACTGATGGAACTATCAATGTAATCACAGTTTACAAGTTACTTGCCCCACAACTCAACCGCAGAGACCACATTTTCAGGCCTTCGTGGGTACTTTGACCAAGCTATCCTCCCTAAGGTGGATATACAGGTAGGCCTTACAAGGGGAGGATGATGCAACTTAAACCAAAAATGGAAGGATACAAGATAGCAGTGCAACCAGTGACAAGAGCTGCAGGAACTCCTTTGGCACCGCAAGTTCCTGCGTCCTGGGGCAGAAAAAGGGAGAACAGGTACTCAAAGCACCTAATTCACCTGACAGCTATCCCACGGGAGGACAGCATCCCCATTCTCTTCCCTTGTAAACCAAAGGAAAACAAAACCAAACCCTTAAACTGCAGCTTGAAGAAAAACATCTTTAAGTGTATAATGAGACATAACTTCTCCCGACTCAGCTTCTCTGAAACGCCACAAGGCCCTGCACTGTGGATCACGAGTGACTACACAGGACACCTACAAACTCATCAAAACTGACCTGGGACAGCAGCAGAAGCAGAAGGTGGGCAGGAGACCCAGAAAAATGGTCTGTTCTGTCTATGCAGGTCTCTGCGCACTTCAGAGTGTTTGGAGACACAGTCGCGTGCACTTTTCACTCAACGTTTACATTTGAAACCAGAGGTGCAGATACAGCTGTAGTCAGTCCTGGGTACAAGCACCATGCCACAGTTACACAAACTGGGCTACAAGTGTGCAGCTCTGTCCTCTGCAGTGTTTAGGACCAGCTAGTCTGCATGTGCTTCAACTGTACAAAGCGTATCATGTGCAGGGGATTTCATTAAATGTTATGTAGGTGTGTGGAGATTTTAAAATTAACTACCATGGTAAAAATTAATTGGTATTCAGTCTATGAGAAACATGCAAATAACTCCTCGTTGCCACACTTCCCATTAAGATTTTCGGTTTAGGTAATCAAGACAAACATTGTTTGCCTACAATCAGCTTGAATCTAGGGTCTGTGTAGCACTAATTTAGAGAGATCATTTGCTGCAGCTTGAGTCATGCAAAACCTAGGATGTATTCCATAAATTACCTAATGCTACTGTGAATGAAGCAGTTGTGCTGCTTCCAGTATCAGCAGAGGGAACACCCATTAACACTACGCTACAGGATGTAAATTTAAAACAAGCAGCTGCATCTCACAGCTACTCCTGCCAACCAAGTAAAGCTATTCAGCAACTTCCTTGCAGCAACCAAGTTTGGCTACCACGCTGTGATTCAGGTTCTCTCTGCCTCCTCACCACCATTAAGCCTTCTAACTGGCCCCTCTGACACCTCTGACAATCAGCTCTTTTTTTTTTTTTAATGTTGAAAGTTCTTTGTCTTTTTTTAAATATTAAAGTTCAACAGCTAGTAGTGCTGCTAAACAGCATGGAAAACAGGCAGCCTCCTTAGAGCACTTAGAACTGATTTCAGCAAAAGATATTGGGAATGTAGGCTGCTAGTCCAGTTGTTGAACTGTCTGAACAGAGAAATGAGTTTTGCTTTTGTTTTTCAGCAAGTGTTCATGATCCTCTGATGAAAGGCACTGCAGAAGTTTCTTAAAATACCATGCTGCCAAATAGCCTTTGCCCCCCTTCCCTTCCAGGCAACCTCTTTAGACTGCTGTTTGTCATCAGCCTGCAAAATCACACAAATCAAGTCAGCCCAGTCCTACTTAAATGATTCATAAATCCAATTATGTCCGCTTCTTTATATAGTAAGCTGGGCCCTAACAGATTCAACCTTCAGGATTAGAGGATGTGCAGGTAGCTGACCTCTGACTCTCAAACTGCTCAGGAGCTACAAACACACAGCTCCACACTGAGGTTGTCACACGTATGGCATAGTTATCTTAATCTCTGTCTTGAGGGGACTGGAGAAGAGAAGCCATGAATACCATCTTGGCATTTGTTACCACGTGTAGAAGTGAATCCAGTGGTGGGCCACCAAGATGGTGGGGGCTGAAGCACTGGCCTGGCAAGAGGAGGCTGTGGCAGCTGGGCTTGTGCAGCCTGAAGGAAGGATGGCTTTGGGACACCTAACAGCAGCCCATTGGTGCTGATGGGAGGAGATTGAGGAGATGCAGCCACAGTGGTGGTGTGGCAGGAGGACAGGAGACAACGGGCAAAAGTTCAAGTAAGAGAGATTCAGATGGATATAGGAAGACAAGTTTCTCCTCACGAGGGCAGCCAAGCCATGGACCCAGGGCACAGAGAGATTGTACCACCTCTGTCCTTAGAGGTGTTCAAACCCCAACTGGGTAAAGCCCTAAGCAACCTGTTTCAATCTCACAGCTGACCCTATTCTGGGCAAGAGGTTGGGCTAGAAACCTCCTGAAGTCCCTTTCCACATGAATTAGCCTTTCATTCCTGGATTACTGCATGACTTAGGTGCCAGCTTATAGCAGAGTGACATGTTCATTACCCTGCCCCAGTCTCCACTTCCAAAGTACAGCTTGTGATTATGCAGCATAAAGATTGTGGCATGCAGCTTGCAGGGTCCGGTACACTGGCTGTCCCTGATCTAGTGTTAGGATGCACAGCTATACATACTTCCCAGGTCTCAAAGCAGCAATTCTACAGCTGTTATGTTAGAAAACACAGATCTCCCTGGAAGATACACAGAGCCCAACGTAAACAGCATACCATCCTTCATACATTCTTTATCTGGGGTAATTAAGAGTACAAAATCCTCTGCAGCTCACTTGACCACCTATTTTGAGCTTCTCATGGTAAGGTGTTCTTTTGTTTTGTTTTTGTTCTTTTTGTGGGTTGTTTTGTGTTTTTTTTTTTTAAACCTAGACATACAGATTTACCTAGATGCTCCAAATCAACAAAATTTAAAACATGTATATAATGATTTAAAGCAAGAAGCAGCACTGTTCTAAGCCAACTACAAACTCAAGCTCACAAAAATGAAAAAAATTTACTGTGACAAACACTGTTATATGCTGAACAACAAGGAACAGCTCTAGAGATATTAACAGTGTTAAATACAGTAATGCAGTATATTTTTCTCTTTTTGAAAAATGTTAATCATCAGTTCTACTAGATCTCACACATCACAGGTTTCTTTACTCCTTGCAGGCCTGTGAAACTGTCCTCTGCTTTTAGCAATTTATCTGCTTTTCCTCACTAGAAGTCAAGCCCCACAACATGAAAAACTTTACCATGGTAATCAACTCTTACAGCTTAAATTAATTAAGACAACACAGTGAAGAAAACAGAGATCCCATTCTCATGCAGATCATTATACTTATTCAAAACAAGCAAAAGGATATGCAGAATGTGCACAAGACATAACAGACACAAAACTAAGTTAATTTTTTTCTGATACAGAAGTTAATTTAAAAAACAAAGCTCCAGACAGCAGTTCTTCAGCCAAGTTAGTCCTGTACAGCCCTAAAACTATGCTTCAAAGCTCTGCCTCTCCCCATGCTATTTATACTGGCAAACCTCCTGCTGATGAGCTCATTAAGAAATAAAGCAGTTCTGCAACCTTATTCAGCAACAGCAAAGTCCCAGCCTAGGGTACTATGCTCACTTGTGGGTGCTGCTCTTCAGGAAGGACTGAAATGAGCTGGTAAGAGTCCAATGGAGAATAGTGAGAACAATCATCAGGCAGAAAGCAGATGGACACAGCCACCCCAGCCTTTCACTTGCCGATTCCGCAACTCCCGGAAGCCCACTGGGAAGAACCCATCTCAGAGGCTGGATGCAGCTTCTGAGGCATCTCTCTCTAGGGGATACATGGTTCTGGAGTTTCTTTCTTTTGCTAAGAGCTGGACTTGCAGGTATCCACACTCCCTGGTGTAAGGTTTGTATGCACTCCCTGGTGTAAGTTTTGTATGCCATACAATATTCCTGAAAGTTTTTTATTTTGAGGAAAATGCTAGAGTCTGCTTGAGACCTAAGCTGGGACATTCCTATGTAGATACGCTCCACTGATATTCTTGTATCACATTCCTCCTCCCCCCTCCCACAGTGCCCTAAGTGAGCACTCCTTGCTTGTTACTTTATATAATGTCCACTTTTTTTTTTCTTTTCTATCATGTCTTTAGAGCCTTAATAACTAGCATACTCTCCCCTCACTCTCTGAACATTAAACTAAGAGATGAGTAGCTTTGGTTAAGTATACCACAAATTAGGAAGACAGGATAACTGATACCCACACTTTCAAGTAAATTACTAAAGCAGCAATAGTTATTCATCTCTCAGGAATGAAAGATAAGTCAATTATAGTTTTGTGACATACCAGCATAAAAACCCCTTGCTCTCTTAAAACTGTCATCTGTTAACGACTTGAAAAAACAAGCCAAGCATGTTTTATCCACACATAAAACTAAGGATGCATTTTATATTCTCCCTGGAAGCACTTTAGAAAAGGTTTCAAAACAAGGTTAAGATGCCAAAAGGATTATATTTACCTTAATGATGTACTGTAAGAAAATATGCAGCAAAATAACTCTCCCTGCGTGTGGCTATTCTGTTTCCCAGGACTCTACTGAGTCACTAAGCAATTCCTATTAATATTACCCTCCCTGCTTAAAGTAATTTATTTATCCCCAAACCCATGCTAAATATTTATATTTGCTGAAGACATCAACATCGATTAAATCCATTCTTTACCAATGTTTAGCTAACAGATGAACTAGTACAGGCCTGTGCATTGTTATTTGCATAACTTTAGCAGAATATTGACTTCACTGCAGAAGTCTCTCCTCTTCTAGAGGCCTGTTGTACATCATCAAGCTTTCAGCAAATGCGCGTGTGCTCATTCCAAGTTGCTTCCAGAATCCAAAAGAACTAGTTCTGATTTCAACGTATTACTGTATAAAGTACAGTTGCTTAAAACCTTTTAAAAACACAGCTAAAAGAATGAACATTATAGCTAGCACATGACAAGAATCCATCATTTTGAACTGACTGGCAGCTCTAACTGTTGCAACTTGACTAGTACCTTGAGAGGAATGACAATTTTTGAGTGTCTCTGCCTGCTCGCCACGAGATGTTTTGGGCTTGATGTACAGCTGTGCTCCCAGTCCCACTCACAAGGACATGGCAGGGCAGTAGTTTGCTCCCTGAAAATACAAAGTTGCAAGTTAACATTAAGTCACCTATAATCACAAGGAGTGACCGTGAAGGCTGAGACACTGAAGTCCTAGAGGTAAAGAGGATACAAAATATATTTCTCTGTTAGTTTGGCATGCTTTAGCTTCCCTGGCAATCACGTGGAAACAGGCTTGAATAAAGGAGATACTCGGCAATATTTACGCTTGTAGCAACACTGCAAACTTCAGTTCAAGCACTGTCCCTCACCAGGCATCCACACAAGCCTGCACACAAGGCAACAAGGCGTTTTTGCAAACTAAACAGGGTACAGACAGGAAGCGTGCTTATATTCGCTTTGTTGCATCGGTCCTCTGCAGAAGGCATTTGGGCTTTTTGTTTTTAGTCTGATACCTTAGTTTGTGCAAGATTGTACAAAGTTAAGCTAGTAAGAGCACTGTATCTTGAGCATAACCTCAGGGAGAACAATCAGATACATGCGTTCCAGTGATTTTAATTGGTAACTTAACAACTCCAGTTGCCAAATGATAGAAAAGAAACAATTCCCAATGTCACTTTTGACTCCTTCCCCTGTTAAACAGGCCTCAGCTACCCGTCTTCCGCACAAGCAGTATGCTAGCTTCCATTCAGCATCCCTGTCAGAGGGCTCCTCCTCTCCCCACCCTTTGTCCTAGCCCTTGATTATCCACTGTTGGAAAACAGAAAATGAAAGGTTTAACCAAGATGAAGGAGGAAACTTTTACAGAAATAGAAACAGAAGCCAGTGGTTAGGGTTTGTTGGCTGGGATTTGTTTTGTTTTTAAAAGCAAACCAACGTACTTCTTGATAATCTTAATTCCTCTAAAAAGCACCTTTCCAAAGAGTTCCATTTTCAAAGAAGGATATAGCCAGACTTTCCTAGAAGGGTGTCTTATCCATACTTGTTATGGTTTTGGGATTTTTTATTTTGCTCTTCAGTGTATATGCTATTTTTTCATTGTTGTTGTTCTGGTTAATACTCCATTAGTCATTTCTACATAGCAGGAGAGCCATAAGAAAGAGACACTTGAAAGAATTCTGCAGAACTTCCCCAATTATCTACACTTCTACCCTGCATTTTGTTGATGTGTCCTGGCACCTGCTTTTTCCTGAGCACAATCATAATGAGGTGCCAGGTCCAAAAAAGCAAACTTCAAACTTCCAAGATACTTTAAAAATACACTGGTCTCAGATGAACTTCTTAAAAACTTCAGAAATGCAAGCACTGCCAGACATCACCTTGTGAAACTAGAAGGTCCTCTTCCCTCTCTGCTGATTCTTCCTGCACAAAAGCACCTTTCTAAAAGTAATAAACTACTGTTCTAGATAAAGGCATGATTTCTGAAGTCATAGAACAAAAGGATGCTTAATATGAGTGTCTATGATCACTGAAGAGCAGCAAGGAGCTATGCTGTGCATTATGAACAAGCATCAGCTTTGTTGTTCCAGGGTGTAGACAGAATACTACTCTGGAGGCTGAAGAAAAGTTACACAAGCAAGCTAAACCCAAACTACCACTGCTGTGATCATTTTGCTTCTGCGTGAAGATGCCAGGAGTTATAAAACTCAATCCGTCACAGAAATCACATCACTACTCCAAGCAAAAATGGAGGTAGAAAAACATACTTTAGAATGCCTTTGATGTGGAAATGTATATGAATGCCTTAGCAAAATAATATATTTGCCTTTCCTGCTTTCTTTTCTGCCTTAGTCTGGATTTTTAATCGGATTTTCACAAATTCCAAGTGATGGCACTGGAGCTGGCGTCACATTCTAATGTTATTTTTTATTTTAGGAGATGATTACGAGAAATAAAGGAAGCATTTGAGCTAAGCATGCATCTGAATTTGTGCACTGAGGAGACGACAGATGAGTACCTCTATCCTACATTCAGTATTAGGTTTTGGAAACTGTCATCCTGGGTTTGTGTGTGTGGTCCCCCCCCCTCCCTTTTAGAACACCTTTTTTATATGAACGTGACAGGGTACCTCTAGAAGCTGAGTGATAAGCTAATGTTAGCAAAGTGAGTTACTGATTTGCTTATTTCAGTTGTATAGAATAAGCAGTCTGTAACTACAAAAAGAACAGCACTTTTTTCTTCAACTCACAGTTCACTTTGCTGCAGTTGCTGGTTACCAGCCTTCAGTTTGCTGGAAGTTTTAATGAAAACATAAAAAGGATCCCTATTACAGTCCAATGACAACAGCTTTTCTGCTTTTGTGAAACTGTTGGAAGGGCAAATCCAAATACATCTTAACCAGTTTGGAATTCCAGGCATGTGCAACAATCGCATCAACTAAACCTCTCCCTGAAAGCAGGGCGATGCCAGATTAAGAATGCTGGAAATAAAAACAAATATTAGCAGGGTAGTGTCTTTTGCACTTTGACACTGACTAACACTCCGTAGATGAAAGCCAAGTAGTCCTAGTCACAAAGCAAAAAATAATGGATGCTAAAGTTAGCAAGTTTCATTTTTAGATGGCTTGTTTCAAGCTGTGACTCCGGCCAAACCAACCTACTTGAAAACAAGAAGGATTTCAGCAAGAATGTACCGTTACCTTCCAGTGCAGCTCCTCAACGTATCAACAGCAATCACATACCATTTTATCAACATGTAAAGAGTGGACACAAAATTCAAAGAGACTGGCATGTAGATAACTTAGATGAAACAATGAAAGGAAGTCACAGTCTAGGACACTCCACTGTCCTGTGTCCAAACACATTGTACTAAAAACCTCTTTAAATGTGCGGATCTTTAACAAAAAGCCCTACAAGCACAGATTAACACAACACCAGAAACTCAGGACCAACTTGAAGAATACTTCTGTTGAGAAGAGGCTGGAAACTGTTGGCATCAGTATATTTTCTAGACTAGTTTTTGTGGGTTTGGTGATGCAACTAAAGAAAAAAAAAATCGTATGGTATGTATTTTAATTGCTTTTACTGTTGCTACCACCATTAGAGGAAGTGCTCTTGTGAAAAAATTACAGGATAAATCTGAATGCAGTTACAGCCAAACAGTCACAGTTTTACTCCCAAGCTTTTCTTTGAAGTCTTGCTTACACAAACTATTCCAAACCAGTACAAATATATTAATTGCTCTCGAACAAACGCCTAGCACATTTTGCACTCCTCTGCAATGTCTGAAACAGGTGACAGCATTCTAACATCTAACAAAAACAGGAGAGATGAGAAGGTCTGTGAAGACACCCATCCACTGATGCTACTTGTATAGGGGAAGGTGGGAGACAACAACAATCCCCTTTCACACACACCATAAGTTTATGAGGGAAACAGTTATGAACAGAAACAATTTTCTGAAGCCTAATATTCAAGTTGTGTGGTACAAGAAAGCACTCTGAGTTACTTTTAACAAAACCAGAATACTCAGTATTTCGCATTTTGACATTAATAGCCTTCATTGACTTCTCTTTTAACAACTACAACTTCTCTTCAGGGAAACGGTATTTCTAAGTATGATGAACTCTTGCTTCCTAGCAGAGAAGGAAAACTGCATAAACAAAGAAGAGTGTTTTTCTTTTCCAATTCTAGAAGCTGCTAGTTCTCTCATGGATAAAACTAAAATATGTACATTTTTAAATGGAGGGGAGGGGGGAACGCAAACATACATCAGCTTCGTAGTAAGCAATGAACAGAAAACAATCATTTAATTTTCATTCTGATGAGTATACACCTGTTCATCTCTTCTGCTCTTCAGCAAACTCCTGATTTAGAAATAACACCACCTCCTATTTACTAGCCAAGGACAAGAAGTGCACAGAAACCACAAAGTTTAACTACAACTGCAGAAGATACACCATTTGAAAGGTACAAAAAAATTTTACCTGTTTTATGAATGACTCTCCTCGTTTCTGGCAATAAGTTTTAAAATCCCGTGACTCAAGGTGAGCACAGGTTTCCCCATAGTCACTCACCAGTTGCTTTTTAACACTTACCCTGGATGTTGCCACAGATTTGCATGTCTACCCTCAGGAAGCAGCTCTCTCTTGTTAAGGGGAGTAATACCTATCGCTGCTTCTAAAATAGTTATGTATTTCTTGTACCGCATCCTGCCTCTCTCAAGAGTTCCACCACGCTAAGTTATCATCCAAACGCAGATGCTGCAACTGAAGTCATGCCTCTTCACTTATCTGAACTGCTGCTTTTCAAAACATGCTGTGAGTTTGATGCATAAGAATAATGCTTTGTCCCCTCTCCCAGGCTTCAAGAGTTAGTAGCAGAGAGAAACCAAAGAAAAACTCCCACCAGATTCCCCAGAAACGTCACTGTTACATAATTCGATCTTTGAATAAGACACTAATGAAAATGACTGAAGAGACAATCACAGTTCTAAGCCTGGCCAGATAATGCACACGCTCCAACTGACTAATCCTTTGCTAAATCTCTGCTGTCTATAATCTTTCAAGTACTAATGGAGCACTAGGTAACTTCACTGTCAAATCCATCCAGGGAATAAGAGAGATCTGCACAGGAAACTTCAGACTGCTTTAGATGCTGTGACAGACAAAACCAGATTTCTCTTCAACTTTTCTTCTTGGCACCAGAGAGCTCTGTACATTGGAAGTGTTGCAAGGGATTTATCTGATCTGTTCAGAAAAGGCATGGAGAAACTCTTCCTCACATGACTTGTATTGAATTAACAAAGCTGAAGACTCCCATTATGATACCTACTAGTCATTCAAATATGCCTCACACGGTGCCAGAAGACACTTTCCGTGTCAAAATCATTCTAGCCACGAGGTAAGTAACTGTGCGTGCCAAAGACCTCGGGTACTACCTACAAAGGCGGAGACAGATGTACATGTTGAAGTAACAGTGACAGTTTGGAAATGCTACAGCATTGTCAAACTGCAGCATTAAGAGAGACGTACTTGACCACAAAAGACTAACTAAGGAATTGTTGTTGTAATGCTATTCAGATAATAAAAAAGATACTAATATTTTATATATAATTGTATATTATATAACTATTATGTATTTATGCAGTAATACAGTAAAAAAATGCAAAAAGAACAGATGGGACAGGAAGACTAAAGACTTCAGCTACAACTCCCTCCATAAACTGTGCAGTTTAGTTATTCCTTAGTACTATTAGGCATGTCTATATTTCTGTTGGGGTGACTCCATATTGCATGCTACTTATTTAGAAACCGCTAAGATGAAAACCACAAGTTTTCATTACTTCTACTGTAAAATATTCCGCTCTTAACAAGTTTTGTATAACCACTGTCAGATCCTATATTACTTAAAATCCTGTGTTTCCCATACTTGGCATTTAATATTTAGCCAGATTTGTAGGTTATGTTAACACATGCACACAATGAACTCTCTCAAGTTACTACTAATCTGTAGGACTGATTTTAGAAGAACAAAATAAAATTAAGCCTTTTTTAGGTTCGGGGAGTACCACTACAAACAACTGCTCGAGGGAAAAATTTAGTTTTCACCTACCTAGTTGCATGCTGATATGTAAGGAATACGCAGTCTGATAATTTGTGGTGTATGAAGAACGTTAATATATTAAAAACACAGAAATGAAATTAAGCAAAGAATTACTTCTCCAGGCCTTAACTAGAACTTCAAACATCTGTATACAAAGTATTAAGAAGCTTAGGAAAACGAGGTACTACCAGAAGTCTGCAAGCACAGCTAACGTCATTAAGCCTGCAGCCTCCTGACTTCTGATAGCTTTGGCAGCCATATTGCCAAGGCAGTACTGACTAGAAGACAATATAAGAAGTGGACAATCTTTTGACTACTCCTGTTTTTAAGAACCTTCTGACTGCAGTAGTCCATGTCAATATTCAATTCTACTTAAACACAGAAACATTTTGATGAAAATCCAGCCTTTCCTCCAAGTCAGTTTTGTTAGCAACATCGGTATTACTACAATTTCTCCTATGAAGTTTTGGTACTTCTTTCTGTCCCCCTCTTAACACTTATTTCAATCCTAAATTTTCCCCTTACAGATCTCAGAAACAGTTCTTACAAAAACTTCCCAAAATGCTTTTCAAAGCCAGAGTCCTGTGCAAAGTCTAAAAAACATTTAGTGCCGCTCTGGTCCATCTTCCACCTCTTTGGGCAAAACCAATTAATTCTGATTAGAATAGCTGCTCCACAACTAGCGTTGTACACAGAGAAGCCAAGCTCACACAATAAGCACAAGTTACTCCCAAATACTGCTTTTGGCTAAATGGTTCATGAAATCTCCGGATATCTAGAGGGAGTAGGGAGTAACACTGACTCACAGTTTATCAACTTCCTTCAACTTTATTTGAAAACAGAAATTCAAAGCTGCTAGTACATCCATTGTTAGTGAAGGATGGCTTTTGCAGAGCAAACAAAAGGTCTAAAACATACCTTCACCCATTGTTTCCTGTTGGTGAGTTATCACCTGCTCCCCTTCTTCTGGCTTTGTATTTTTTCAGGAAGAACGAACACAAAGTTTTATTGGAAAGAACACAGCACAATTCTCCCAACTGGGAACACACAAGTGAACAAACATAACCTTAGCATTAAGCTGTTAAGAAAAGTATTTGTGTCAACTTCAGGAACTCATGTTCCTCAGCCACATTCAAAAAGATAACAGCAAGAAACCGTGTCATAGTTCAGCTAAAAAGATTCTTTGCTTATTCACTATACGGCATTCTCTGCTAGCCTTCTCCCTGGGGATCTCTCACATTCATTACTAATCAGTTTACAAAACAAAGAAAATCTAGTAACATTCATTTCTATCAAACTGATACAATGCACTGTGGCAATGTACCAGACAGCTTGGAGCACTTGTCACAGCCTTACCAAGCTACACTGGCTATATGGAAAGAGGACTCCATGAAAACTGCCAGCTTTTCTTTATCTGTTCCAAAGTCCTCTGCTCTTATCTATGCTTTCTTAGCTGAAACTGAGCGGGGAGAAAGCAAGTTTCTGTCTTGGGGCAGTGATTTCAACCTGGCTCAAATTATACACATGACTTTTGCAAAAGCAGTTCTGAAGTTTGCTTGTTTTCATTCCCGCAGTAAAAATTGTAAACTCAATTGAACCGGATGGTTTGGAAAGTAAGACATGTTTCAGGGAACAGGGAAAGAACGACAGAAGCTCTTTTCTGCATTAAAGAAACATTTATGAGATCAAGCAAAAGCTTCCTTTTGCTCTAATCCTTGACAGATGAGAACAGATTTATACTCCCTTAATTAGATGCAGAGCACACTTCATGTAAAAACTTATGACAGAAGCATGATCACATCTTCAGTCACTTCAGAGGCAACTACAAAGGAGACAACCATTGCCCAACACAGCCACAAATTAGCTTACATCTTCGGAAAGAGACAAAATTCTCTTCTTTCTTGTCTCACAAAGATCTCTGTGACACCTACAGACCAAAGAATTTTCTCATGATGAGAACGAAGAAACAAAGGTCTCTTCCTACGTGCCTTTTCTTGCGTGACAAGGATAACTACGACAGAGAATTCTTAACTTCCAGAATGTGCATGTGTTTTGTTTGGACCATACAGCTAAGAAATAGCTTGGAAAACCATCAACGCATATGTAAAGCCCAAGTATGCTGAAACAATCTTGAGGCAAAGGAGCACCATGGACCAGATCAGAGGCATGGGGGGGGGGGAATGGTTTCATGGAAAGAGTAGACGAGGACCTGGAAACTTCTTTCACACAGCTTCATGGATGGCAGTTGCTTTTGGCCCCTCCTGAGAGCTGGTCCCTTGCCCGAGCAGTCCATATGTTCCTGGAGATTCTCAGAATCAGCTTATATAAAGTTATGCTAAGGAGGCTAGAGACACCAGCAGTCAAATCTGCTGGCTATTAAGCAGAGCTAGATGAGGAAGCAGATGTTACAGAGAGCAAGCAGGACTACAGACAACCTTGCTGTTAACGGTGACGTGGGTTCAGTGATTTATGTGTTTTCCATGCTGTCTCTTATAACAACAACAACAAAAAAGACTAACGAGGCAAAGCAAATAACAAATAGCTTGAACAAATATGTGAAACCTTGGTTTAGACGAAGTTGAATATTGTTGAGTTCAGACTCAGTTTATCAATACAATGCAGGCTCACGTTAAAAAATTAGTTTGGTATGACGGAGTAATGACAACAAAATGCTTTTGGGAGAGGTATTATTGCGCAAATCAGAGGAAAAATCCAAAGTGGTCCAAAATATCTGAACTCATGCCTAGCTTAATGAAAATATACCTAACTAGACACCCTAAATCTGACATTTCACATGTATACAGACCACATCTGAGATGATCTGCATATCTTGAAGAAGTAAAAAGAAATTTCTCAAAAGCAGTTCTGGATTGCTTGTGCACAACAAAAACAAAGACAACAGCATGGAAAGGGAGCAGGCACTGGGAAAAATTAGAACAAAAGGGGATTTATAATTTTGCTTGCACACTTCTTAGTGGCTCTACTATTGCATCACACAGTATTTTTGTCTGTCATTTTCATATGTTACATGTGAAAATACAGCACTAATGAGTTCCATTTTCTTCCTAGATTAGGAACCATGGTTATCTGAGGTTCCAACACTCACGTAGACAATGAGAATGCTGACCTAAATTCAGGAAGACTTGGGTAGCTCATGTTTCCTAAAAACAAAGGCTGCAGCTGATGAATACACACTAGGCTAGATGCCATGCGAGATACCAGACCACAGCTTCCACAGCTCACTGAGTCATTACTAGGCTTGGATCATAAACATCCTGACTAAGTCGCAACTGCAACAGTCATCCAATGTTGAATAGAAAGGAGTTGCCACTATTTGCATTCTCATTTGAAACAGAGATCTACACTATTCCCTAGCAACATGAATTTTAAAAAAGCAATCACCTGATTTAAAAGTAAACAAAAAACAACAATCACAAAACAACCAGAACCCCACCCAAACATTAAGAATTTAAGTTGTGAAATGACCTGGAGTAGACTTCACTGTGGCATGAAGATGTTTAATTCCCATGCTGGAGTCAGTACCCGTGTTAATTATGTAATATTTCAGTAAAAAATAACCTCATCCCTCTACTGTCAAATGCAGGCTTTGTTTGGTAAAAAATATATATAAATACCTATATAATATTGCAGGAAGTTCTAAGTGCCAATTTATCTATTCAAGGAGGGGAAAAAAAAATAAATTTACTTTCTGAAGTGGGACCCAGATAACCATAGTACTGGCAAAAGGCCATTTAAGGGCAACCGAAGGCTCCGGAGACTCTGGGGACAAGAAGCAAGCACACTTTACAAAGGAGCAGACAGAACGATCTAACACAGTGCTATTCTTTCCGAGGCAGACAACAGGTTCAGATAATTGAGGAAAGCACCTCGTGACTGAATAGCTTAATTTCAACAAAAGCATCTGGGAGAGAAATCTGTAGAAATTACACCTGAGTACTTCTCTGGGGATTCCCAAGCAACGTCAGAGTACTTGGTCACGGAAGTGAAACCAAGCCTTTAACAGTGAAGGATGACATACACTGGCACAACCAGCCATATCCACTTCGGTGCTGCAATCTGTGTAGGCAACTCACCATTTGCAAACATTCTTTACTGTGGCAAGATCCGTGTGTCAGAACACAGGCCTACAAATACACGCCCTGTATCCTTATTGCCATGTTTGTTTCACAAATCTACTGTCTCATTTTTTGAGGATTCTTCTAAAAGTTTGCAGCAATTCAACACAATTTGAGATTCACATGCCTTACGCAGCTGATGTCAAGGAGCAACTGTCAGATTTAATAAACTCTTTTTCCCAGCAATGAGTATTTTCACACCTTTTTGAAAAGAAACCAGACTTGAAAATCTCTAATCTCAACAAACTGTAGCTCTTACACCACGTCAGTGCTTTCTTTCCCTTGTTATTAGAATGACTCGTTCCAGGATTACTACAATAAGATAAAACTGATGCAGCCAAGGCATGACAAAAAAGTTACACCATTCTTGAGAACATAAATACGGTTATTTCAGCAATTAAAAGAGAACAGTCTTATAACAAGAGATTTCCTTTACCCTACAAGGAAGTTCTGGAGGCAGATGATGTTGGTAACTTAAAACACATACACAAACGCTATCATCTAAATTTGCTTTAAGTTAAATGCAGCTTTGAAGCAGTCCTGAAGTATTATGCCATTCCCCAGTTGAGGATTACCATGATCCAGGAATTTTCTGATGCTTTCCAGCATCTAGGTTTTACCAAGGTAAAACACATCCCATTTTGTGACCCATGTCAGTGCCTAAACATTAATCACCAAGAAAGATTTCCTGGTTGTCCTTAGAAGACACTGAACCAGGAAAGGATTAAGCAATCAAAAAAGTATCAGACACTTAATTACTTTGATGCTTCATTCTGAAGAGCTCTGTTGAGATTACAGTTTATGCAAAGTATTGGGATCATCCCAATTCCACTGCGCAATTCCCAGTACTCATCCTTCGTCTCACAGAACCCTGGCACAGTGGCACCAAGCACGGCACCAGTTATCGGTTCTGCCACACAGGGCAACGCAGAACGCAGCTGAAGGTAGACGCAGTTTCTCCAGTCCACAGCGGCTTCCTTTTGCAAAGGGCAGAGGAGTCGCTACCGCTACTTGAATGCAATGTTTAGGGCATCAGAAGATGTTTGCATATAACAGCCTGGAAGCAATGGTAACAGTAAACTCACCTAAAAGTCAAACGCATGCAGAAAGCTTCCTCAGAAGCCTGACAAAAGCCCTCAGAAGCACCAGGTTAGACCAAGTGCAAAGCTCACTGACGATGTCCCAGCGGCACACACCTGCTGACGACCTGCAGAGCCTGTCAAAGTCTCCTCACGCAGCCTGAGGACCTGTCAGCGAGTATCGGCTCACACAAGCAAACTTCCCGTGCTGCCCAGTACCTGGTCCTTCCCACGCAGACCTTCTGGGTCCTGAGCAGGGCCACACTGCCTGGCAGAGCTTACAGATGGATCCTTCGGCTACCAACGCTTCGGAAACGAAAGAAGCAATATTTTATCAGTCGCAGTACGTGTTTGTCTTTCTCCGCTTTCCCCTGAACCGCAGCTGAGTCACAGTCCTTCACCGTAAAACTCTGCTGAGCAGCCCAGACGGCCAGTCACCTCAGCGCGTTTCAAAACATCCCGCCTTGGGGGCCACCCCCAGGGGCTGCGACAGGGCCGCCCTCCGGAGCGGCACAGCTGCGGGGCCGAGAGCTGCCCCACGCCGCCCCCGCTGCCGGGCTCAACGCCGGCTCACAGACCCGAAGCCGGGGAGCGGGTCGCCCGGGAGCCTGCAGCCGTGCGGGACGGGCGGCCGCCAGCGAAGCGGTGCCGGCGCCTCAGGGACGTTCCCAGAGAACCAGCCCGCGAGGCGGGTGGGAGGCCCCGGCGCGAGGAGGGCGCGCGCGTGCCAACCGCGGGAAGGACGCGGCTGGGGGCGGGGGGCAGCGGGGCCGCGC
>Ga0065711_1031441_pt1 | contig 29653 bp, 11 predicted proteins | sample Hoacrofraction12_FD_59098 | JGI IMG/M metagenome (GOLD analysis project Ga0065711, IMG submission 59098) | Hoatzin crop microbial communities from Cojedes, Venezuela - Epithelial fraction 12 v2 (version 2) | ecosystem: Host-associated > Birds > Digestive system > Esophagus > Crop | place... | reverse complement strand
CCAGAGCTGGATGCAGGAGTCCAGGTGGACTCTCACCAGAGCAGAGCAGAGGGGCAGAATCCCCTCCCTCGACCTGCTGGCCATGCTTCTTTTGATGCAGCCCAGGATATGGTTGTCCTTCTGCGCTGCGAGAGCACATAGTCGGCTCGTGTCCAGCTTTTCATTCACTAGTACCCCCAGGTCTTTCTTGGCAGGGCTGCTCTCAATTCCTTCATCCCCCAGCCTGTACTGATACTGGGTAGCCCCAACACAGATGCAGGATCTTGCACTTATCCTTGTTGAACCTCATGAGGTTCACATACTTCCACTTGTTGAGCTTGTCCAAGTCATTCTGGACGGCATCCCATCCGTCAGGCGTGTTGACTGCACCGCTCAGCTTGGTGTCATCGGCAAACTTGCTGAAGGTGCAGTTGATCCCGCTGCCTATGTCATTGATGAAGATATTAAACAGTACTGGTCCCAGTAAGGAACCCTGGGGGACACCACTTGTCACCGATTTCTATCTGGACATTTAGCTGTTCTCCACTACCCTCTGGATGTGACCATCCAACCAATTCCTCATCCACTGAACACTCCACTCATCAAATCCATATCTCTCCAATTTAGAGAGAAGGATGTTGTGGATGACTGTGTCAAAGGCCTTACAGAAGCCCAGATAGACGACATCTGTAGCTCTTCCCTTGTCCATAGATGTAGTCATTGGTATTGGAATAAAAAACATAAATACACAGAACAAGAACCACTACAGCTGACAGCTCACAGAGAAGACCTAATTTCTGTTCAGGTATTACATGAACTTGTACTGAAATCTTTAAGAAAAAGTGGGTCTGTATATTTACTGTGAACAATGAGCCAATAACGAGTCGAAGAAATGGAAAATCCTCGGTTTGCTTAACAGAGTACCTAAAGGTCAGTTGGGCATGAACAAATGTAAAGAAAATGTTGAATAAATCAGGATGTCAGAGGAGGTAGAGAGAGAAGTATACATGTTTGCAAGGAATACATTTAAATGTTGACTTACTTTCTTCTGAGATTGCATATTTTATCTAAAACACAATATGGCGTGCATGAAATGTGTATTTGCTGAATATAAAATCCCATAAATTTTATTTAATATTGTTCAAAGGATTTGCATGAGATTCTAGATTTCAACATATATCAAGTTCCAAATCTCCTCACTGGAATGTCTAGTAGAAAATGCTAATATCACTACAAAGGCTGCTAAATGCAGGTTAAGAAGTCTGAAACAAATCCAGTAGTACTGGACTTGACAGCAGATTTTTTTACAAAGTAAACCGGTACTGACTGAACACTCACTGAGCAGAGAGATAAGAAAAAGACTTTTCATTCTAGCCAAAAATGCAACAAAATGTACAACTTAGGAGGATAAAGTAGAAGACATCAGGATATCCCATATTTAGAAGATATATCTGTCTCAGTCGTGCTATGGATACAGTGGTTTGTAGATGCAGTTTGTATACACGAGGGCATTGCACGGGCCTACAAGGCTGCAGCTGGCAGGAAGATCGCTCCTTGTTCTGATGTAAGCTCCTGTCTTTTGAGCAATTGGCTCTAGGACAAGAGAGAACAGCTGCAATTTATTCCTTTGGAAAGAGGAAAACGAAGGAAGAAAAGAAAGAATCAAAGCATCTGAAAGTAAATTGGAAATGAAGGATTTTACTGAGCCACTAATGGACAGGATTGAAGCTGCAAGTAGGTAGAAATTGGGATAGTTTGCTACATGGCAATCCAAACACCTAGCCTGAGCCCCAGGGGTGCGGGCTGGCCATGGGCAGCCGCAGCACGGGGCAGCCACGTGCACCAGGGAGCTGCTTGTGTCTGAACACCCCTTTCCAGCTAGCAGCTGAATATGATCGCTTTTCTGAGAGACACAAAACACAACACCTAGGCTTCAAAATATTGCCTGTGTTCTTCAATAACGCATAACTTTTGCTAGCTTCAAAGGAGGTTTCCATTGACAGTAAAGAAACACTGCCGTAAAGCTTCGCTCTAAATCCGTTGTAATTATTATTGCTGCTGTTGCTATCAGTGGCACAGCACAAACAAGTATATGTGTTTGTGTGTTTGCCTGTATATGTTATCTACATTTATACATCTTAGGCTTTTATCCCCACAAAACTAGGCTAATAAAAGTGTAAATACACTCTGAGAAAGAAAATCTCCCTGTAGATCCATTTTGCTTTGTGACATAACTTTAACAAAATCTTTCCAGAACCCTGATAAACTCTACAAAATCTCTGTGGAAGCGTTGCTTGCAGAGGATGCTGAAGGGTTGTTAACTGCACATGCATAGCCACTAAGGCAATAACTTTGGGAATTTACAATTTTCCTTGGCTGTGCAGCAAAGGCCATGTTTCAGCAATTTTTTGTTACCGCAGTCTGTCCTACTGGGAAATTTTGTGCAATGTTTGTATGCACAAGTTTGTGTGGGCATTGCTTCTTTTTGTGTCTCTGTGAAACACTGCTAGTTCATGGCCAAAGCTGAGAGGAACGATCTCAAGTGGAAGACTGCAACATCAGTCATCAGGGATTTAAATTGAATAGGAGGAAATATTTCTGATGTGTTTGATTTAGAGCCACAACTGTTATTAAGTACTTAAAAATTCTCTTCCAGTCAGTCTGATTGTTAAGTGTAGGTATCAGAGTCTGGGCTATCTGAGGAGTATTTGAGATTATTGGTCTGACTGCTCTGAAAGTGTTCTGCCTCAAATTGTGGAATTATTAACTTTTAAGTATTACTTTTTGGTTTATTACCCATTAACAACTCCTCTGATACACTTAATATTCTTTTCAGACATACAGAATGGAACAAATATCAAGGCCTTGAGATACTTTTAAATAGCATCCAGTATTGCAATCCTATATCTTCAAATTCAGAAAGCAGATGTAATCCACAGTAAATAGTGCTAATGATAGAATGCTTAAAACTGATCTGTGCACTTAAAACAATCTATTCAACATAAATAATACTTCTTTAATGTTACTAGTTCAAACCATATTTTCACTTCTGAGTACAGAAAATAACTGTGAAACCTTCACCATCCCTAAAACTGGGCTTTTTTTTTTTTTTTAAGCAGTTATACGTGAAAGTGTGAAACAGCAATATTAGAAGCTTAGATGATGGCCAGGCAAAAGCTCTAACAGTGAAGTCTGAATTGTCATTCAGGGTGTAGAATTGAAGAGCAAACTTTTGCATGTGGAGTGCCTTGCCATGAAGATGTGGCAAAGCATTTCATATGGCTGAATATTGCTGGGAAGAGTGGTAAGTGTGGATTTTACCTATGAAATACCCCAAAACTTCAAGTTTGTTTGGCTCCACAGGAGTCTAGAGAAGTCTCAGGTCATCTTTTCTCCTCTTTTAATGCATTTCTTCTCTTGTGACAGTGCTGACAGATACCTCATCTTCTGATTAACATTTTCATGTAGAGAAGTTGGCTGAGAACAAGGTATGAATGTTTTTCTAGCATTCCTCCCTCTGAATGTGCTTTCTGTGAGGCTAGGTGAGCATCAGTGCTAGTGCAGTAGACAGGACAGGAACACGTGTCTGGGTAGATGGAAGAGTGATGGAGTTGGTCCATGCATCAGGGGATCTGAAACAGTTGTGGAACTGTGGCCTCGGAAGTGGGTTTTCTACCTCAGCCTTAATGCTGCCACTGGGAGCATCACAGGATCTTTCTGAAAGAAAGACAAAGAACAGCCATTTCTTAAGAAAGTCTTTCAACTTTAAAATGTATTACTTCCTTCTCATTTCTTTGTTTTAGCCATTTATTGAGAGCCCAAAATAGTCTAAAAGTGTTGACTTAAGGTTCATGCTTTCAGGTTCTTCCTTTTAAATGTCTAGTTGGGAAAAGTTGGGTTGGCTGGGGAAAACAATGAATGTCTGTGGGTTTTTTTCTTTTCCACAGGTAGATAATTACCAGGGAAAATAGTTGGAGGGATTGTTTAGATGGATATAGTAGCTCAAGAAAACGTTAATGCATATATTTACATTCATCTCTACTTCAGAATTTGACCTTGAATCCTTACATGGAATTGCCTTCTTAAGCACAGAACAAGCAAGTACTTAGTTATTGCCCTAAACAGAGATAGTTTCCTAAATTAGGATCAATGATTTTCTTTTCAGCTGACAAAGTATTTAGAGAAATTCTTTTTACAAATTTTAAAGAAAGTCAGTATATTTTAATTCCCCCAGAAGGCTAGAAATGTCAACAAACATGGAAAATAGAATTCCAGACAGAAATAGTAAGAAATGTTAGAATTATGTGAAAATTACATATGGGCTGAGAGACTTTTCATGTCGCATTTCATCCAACTCAAATTAAAATGAATGAGATATGCAATACCTCAGCAGCATAGTTTTTGTGAAGTAAATGCCGACAGATTCTTAACTGGAGTAGCACAACCTTAATGTGACTGTGGTGTTACTGAATATGCCACTAACATGTGGTAGAGGTTTGGTACATCTTTAAATATGTCAGGAAAAAGATAGCCTCTCTTTTTTCTCTGTTCTAATTATCTTCGTTCCAGTGGATTAGAAAATGGAAAATGTAGAAGTCAAGCTGAAGATGGTTCAGAGCTCAATCGCCTGCCAAGTTAAGTCTGAAAAATGGCAAGCATGTGTAATTAATACTGTCATCTTTCCCTAGACCAAAGGGCGACTGCAGTAACTATAGACTGTAATTGTCATCGTTGTCACATAAAATGTGCTATTATTAAGTTCAGGCTGAATTTTATTGCTGAGAATGCTCATAAATTGAATGGTCAGTCATTTAAATTACCAAGTAGAGAGCTCTGTGGTTTGCTGTAAAGCTACTTTCTAAGGAAATGCATTTGACTTTAGACCCCTGGAAACTAGCTACATTCCTTAAAGAGATGTTAGACAGGTTGTTACTTATAAGAGACGATGCTCCGACAGATGAACTGCATTCCGTTCATGTTTTAATCATCCCTACACTCTAATTCGTAATTTTTTTGGTTGAAAGGCAAGCACTGCATATGCTATGTTGGCAACTTAAAAATTAGGAGTTATTATCTTGTTAGTGCAGCAGAGAGAATGAGTGAGGGTGGTTTTGAAATATGGATGTAGAAAGTGTAGTTGTTTAAAACGAAAAGATGAAAGGGGATGAAAAGAAAGTGATGCATTCAAAAGAGAGAATCTTGAGATCAAGCAGCTCCCCAGCAGGACGTGAAGTCTTTCATTCTAGGGGTAAATCACAGGTCAGCAGTGATTTCAAGTCTTTTCATTCTTATGACTGGATAAACCAAAATTTTCAGGAAGGCTGACTCAGAATTGTTATGAAAATAATACTCAACTAAAGTAGGAATGCTTGATGAAGTGAATGGGACCAGGATAGGAAGGGATCTGGAGCATTCATCAAGTCCTGTTTCTTGCTATTGGAGACAAGAAGTTCATATAATATCTTTCATAAACTAATTGTCTCTATCTTAAAATTAGTTTAGGTGTTTGTCCTCACTGTGCAGGTATTACTTCAAAATCTGACTGGTCTAATGATCTTTACTGGTCATTTATTCTTGTGCTAATCTTGTCCTTTACTTTTAGATATGTCTTATGCCCTTGTGGTTATATCTCGACGAGAACATTTATAAGGCGTGATATATTTTCACTCAGTTTTTATTTTCCAAGCTAAAGCAGACAAAATCTTTTGCTTTAGTGTGTATATTTGATCTTCTTGATCTCTTTCATGTAATACTGTGCTGTCAGCTGGCTGGCATAAGCCAGCCATATAACCACTTTTTAATAATGCTGTGTTCAAGCTAAGAAGTGCTGCAAGATGTGGTGTCTCTCAAGCAGGTTTTCTTTTAGATTTGTCTGGAGCTTTTCTCTATGGGTTTTTTTGTTTGTTTGTAATACAAATTCTTCTTAGATTGTATACTCTTAACTTATATCCTAAGCCTTTGGTTTGAACATCATAGGTGTATAGTACTGGAAAAGATCAGCTGGCAAGATGGTTTATTAAGTCAATTTCCCTGTTATTAAAGGCAACATATAGTGGAAACTACATTCAGAAAGACCTGCAGAACACCCACTGCACCTTCCACCATTCTCACAGGCTACAAAACACTCAGTAACTATTTTTCATATGATAGTAGAAGAACAAAATCTAAAATCATAATAAGCCCCAGGAAGAAAACAGAAGAAAGCAAATGTGTCGCTTGTACTCTATGTCCCCGCAATGGTAAGAAATTAAATAGATTATTTTTCCCAGATGATCATAAAAAGTGAAACAAGAACTATACTGCAGAAAAAGACAAAGTAAGCACTGGAGTAGCAGGAGGACAATTTCTTAAATCAGTGTTTTCTTTTGGCAGAAGAGGTGTTTCTTGAGTCTGTGTAAAAGAAATTCAGTGCCTGTGAATGAAAGAACAATTGCACTGAAAGATTGGAGACATCCTGCTACTGCTGAAAAATTGTTAATATCCCCTTTTGTTTGCATCTCAGAAAAAGTATTTCCTAGCCCTAGCAATGTAAATTAAAACATTATTTTGGCCAGGTGTCAAATGAAGGTTGCAGTAAAAGTGCCAGGGTAATAGGGAAAAGCGTTTTTCTATAGCTTTTTTGATCTCATTTGTTTTCAGTAAGAAGGGGGCATGCAAATCAAATGCCAATAGCACAGTCATATTTTAACAAGGTTGCTGACTGATGTGTCATGATTAGCTTGCATGTTAACCATATCTGTGCAAAAGGATTATTCCTCCACTGGCCAGTGCACTCTCTCACGCACTCTGCTTAGTCGAAGTGCAGTGACAGTATAACACCTTTCACAGCATATCAGAATGAGAAGATAAACCAAAAGTATCAAATTGGTTCCCCAGGGCTTCCTTCTGTTTCAGATGAACTTTAAAACCTTTTTGTGTGTGTGTTGTGTTTTTTTTTTGTTTGTTTGGTTTTTTTAATTGTATTTTATCATTATTTTTTTTTTCCCCTCCTAAGCAAATTCCTTGACTGGTACGAAGATAATGAAAACAGTGAAAAATCAGCTGCTTCATCACATTTGTTGTAGTTAAACAAAAAATTGCTGCAATAAGACCCATTTAATAGGAATGAACAGAGTCCGGCACAAGCATAAAACTAAGAACTACATGATGGAGTTATGTTGTAGGAATATTCCCAGCTGCAGTATTTAAAGGGTTGTTTCAACATAAACTGCTATAGATCATGAAAATTTTCCTGATTCTAGCCAAATCCAGTGTTTTAAAGTTATGAAAATAACCAAAACCCTGCAACATCTTTTGTGCCTCCGCCAGCCTGACAATAGGTAGCCTCAGACTTCCACAAAAAAGTATCATCTGAGTAAAATGATGTTTTGCAGTCAGCTCCCATAGTTCCCAGAGCTTCATGGTATCAAGCATAGCTGTAGGGTAAGTGACTAAAACTTCTCTGGCACAAATGGAGTTACATCTGCTGGCATCAGGGTGTAATTTGTCACTCTTGTTTTTAATTTCAGGAAGCATGCAAGAACTAAATGGTGCTAATCTTTCATATTACAGGAAGAGGATGATCAAAATATATTCAATACCAGTACCATGGCCAAGTCAGAGCTCAGCCCTGCCTTCTGAAATGATCTTGAGTGAGGTTTTGAATATGGACATGTTGTTCCACATTTTCATATGTGTTCTTAGCCCAGAGTACATTTCCTAGGCCATGTCTAGGCATGGCACCTATCCAGTTTGTTGTGAAAAATTGAACCAGTCATCAGAAGGGGAAGAACAGCAGTTTAATTTTGGCCTCTTTTGAAGGGTAGTTCCAACCAGACCTGTGGTGTCAGAATACCAACAGAAAAGGACCCGCAACATGCTGCCATCACCATCAAAAAACATTTCTTTATCTTGCTGCTTCTATTCTGTATGTCAGCATGAGGCTGCTGGTACATTGGATGTGGTTGTCACATCTGTACTTGCTGCAGTGCTACGAGGAGAAGGCTACTGTGCCGGGTCACAAAGGAATGCACAGGAGCTGGTGATGATTTAGGATTTCCACATACTGTAAAGCTGCACACTACACTACACTGCGGACTTTCTCAGCCAAGAGGCTATTTCTCTAGAACATGGGTTTGACCCTAGGGGACATTTATCATTTGTGCCGTAGGATGGTTTGGCAATGGCCAAGTTGCCAGCACACATAGCCAAATGCAACACAGTGCTACAGGGCTGCCATTCCACGGCTGCTGTGGGCACTGGAATGGTCTCTTCCTCCAGACCTGTGGCAATGCTGCTCACTGTCAGATTAGGCTGACATGAAGTCAAGCCTGCTTAATCCTACTTAATCCTTGTTATTTTTTCTAGGTCCATTTCCTAAACTGAAAAAAACAAACCCCAAGATAAATGTATACATACACACATAAATGCATATATATATATACTCTCACACTATATTTGGGCTATCTTATTCTATTGATAATGTTCTGAAGTACTGTTTTGGTATCAACAAAATACTAGGGTCACCATGACCTATCAGATTCCTGGCTATCTGAACAGTTTGCTCTTCTCCTGCCCAAACACCGTCAGCAATCCCAGATCGTTGTTGTGCAACAAGTTTGTGTAATGCTTGGCACTGTTTGTTGTCTTCCTATCCAAATTTCAAGACCCTTACTGCCTTTTTCCAAGAGCAATCCGTTACAGATACTGATAGTACTGTAGTATGAATAGTAGCACCAGTTCAGCCTTGGGCCCTAGTTGCTTCCTGCTTCTGCTGTTACAGTCACTAATGCTTCTATCTGTTAAAAATGTTAATTGAGCTGTGATTTCATTTGCAATTATGGGAGGTTAATTCTGTTTCCCTGGCTTCTGAGTCTTTCTGTTGGATTTTTGGAGAGAAGGGGAGCTATTTAGGTGTTTGGAGACTACTCAAAGACTGCAAGTCTGAAGGCCTGAAGAGTAGGTACTGATGTGTTTTGAGAAGCCTGGGTGTTTCTGTCATCATCTCTGCATGTAGGAACAGTCACAACAGTTCTGAGCATAGAACGATATCCTGGATGGGTGGGAAATAAAGATCTGGAGAGAAACAGGATGACTACATCCATCCTTTGAAGTGGAAAAGTGAAAGGGGGAAGGCTGTTAGCAGTAGATAATGAATAGACTATAACCAGATGAGTGTATCCTACTTTATTTTGCAGAAATAGTAGAAGGATGTTGAGTATCTAGTTAAGGGTTGAATGGTATTTACTGAATACATTAATCCAAACTGTACAAAAATGATTCAAAAATCATATTATTTTGCTCCCTGAATAAAATAAAAGTTAAATGAATATGTGGCATGAGCCATACTGGACTGTGGAACTACGGCATAGCTAAATAAGAGAGGGCTGAGAAATGTCTTTAAGGGATCTCTTTGAATGGTGTTCTTTCTCCATCACTTGGTGGTTGAATATCGGGGGTTATCCTGTATCTAGACTGATTGAAATGGTGGACCTCGCAACGATTTGCTCTCCATCTTTTTAAAATTATAATGTTAAGTACTGTATCTCTTGAGAATATTAACTATAATGGATCACCTCCTTCCTGGGTGAGTGAACTAATAACTAGGACTCTCTCTCTTGCTTATGCAAAGCATAGCAACTGTTCTGTGCAAGATGAAGCACTGTCCAGGGAAAGGAGTGTGAGAGCCTCACTACAGAACCAGAACACTTACCTGCGTGATAAGAGATTTTTTTTTTCTTGGGTAAAGGAGATTGTTATGGTTTGGCTGAGGACAGAGAAGTTTGAACCCAGATCACCCTCAGCTAGGGAGCTAACCAGTAATGAAAGAGCTTGTATGGAATGGCAGATTCAAATCAGTCTTTGTTTAAAATGAAAACTTTTGCCTCATACTCTCTGCTTTTTTTCCAAATGCAAAGGAAGACAGAAAACAATATCAAGCAGCTAATTCTGCTCATCTGTCTGTTTAGGCACTGCCCCTGGTTTGTCTTTGTGTGCCTTTACTCACATAACGTTCCAGCACTAATCCACTTTCCCCAGGACATTTTGCTCATGAAGGTAAACCGTTCCAATCTTCTGGGATATCCTGGCAAGAACTTCCCATGAAGAGACTGCTGTGCCCCAGAGGCGACGGAGATGCTGGGAACGCTTTCTGGAAGTATGTTAAAAAGGGAAGTGGGGGGCAGTGGGCTAGAAGGGCCAAAGACTTGCAGCTGAGCCGGCAACAGTATTGCAGCTTTTGCTCATTGCGGGGAGAGATCCCAACTGTAACGCTTTATGGTTTTGTTTTGCTGCGCTTGTCATGCCAGCTGTCAGAAAAATTCCTTTGTGCATGGCTGAATTGGACTTATGTACACAGTGCCGTCTTAGCCTTCTGATATCCTGAGGGGGCCTTTCCTACCGCAAATTATTTTCCATTCAACAGAAGGGTGACTTGGAGATTGGTCCTTATTTGTCCATATGGTAGCTGTTATTCTATTCCAGTGTGAAAGTCTGAGGAGGATATTAGACACAGTTGCTCAATACATGCCTAAAAGTATATAATTCCCTGTGGTTTTCCTATCACTGACTGTTGGAGTCCTATATTCATTGAGAATAATGAACTCTGGTAGAAGAAAAAGCTTTAAATAGAGAATGCAGACTGTACGTTGCTCACACATATCAAGAGTGGAATATGGGAGTCCTGCATCATCTGTCATGAGGTGCAAAAAAGTCTTTGTATATGTTCCAGAAAAACTGTGCCTCAGGATACAAAATTGCTTGGGTTTTTAATTTGTTCCCCCCCCCCTTCTGTTTGGAATCATTATGTAATATTACTTTTTGTGAAGCATTATTTTTTTTTCCCTTCCAGAGCCTTTCTGAGATGAACTGGCAAGAAGAGATTTACATTTCTCTGCATGACTGTAGGATACTGGAGTTTAAGCAATGAATGAAAAACTGTCACAGATTTATTCAAAAGCAGTGAAAAGTTGCTGTCTTAATACACACAGTCAGCAGATTTTGAAAGGGGGAAGACAGGGAACCGCATGATTGCTAGGTTGTTTGTCTAAACTGGAGACTTTAAACATGAGCGAAATGTTTCAGTATTTATACTTGGTAGCAAACTGATGTTGCTTCGACAAAACAAGCACAAGTGAAAAGTGCAGAAGTGAAAAAACAACTTTTTGAGAGACTCTATTTCTTTTTCTGCCGATTCCAGGATTCTTTCCAGTCCTTAAGTAGTTGACCATTTTTCATCTTTTTGAATCCCACTCAATTCCCATGAGAGAACAAATAGTGGTCTCTATAACGCATTCTACCACAGGCTTTGTTTCCTCTGCTTTCTGCCCTTTTTCTCTGTTCTGTTATGGTTTCACTTCACTTCTTTCCTGCATTCTCAGTGTCTCATTTTTTTTGCCTCCTCTTAGGAATGTTGCATTTTTAAATCAGTTTGTTTGACTCTCACAGTGGGACTGATACTAGGTGCCTCTTCAAAGTAATTCCTGTTCTGTGTTCTTTTAGCCAGATGCTAAAGCTGCCCATTGATGGAAAACATTTTGTTTACTGTACGAGACAAAGAAACTATAAGTTTGTGAGTATGTGTGAGTATGCAATTAAAAGCCATTCCCTCTGCTTTATTCATGGATATTCAGTTAAGGTAGTACAAAAAATATTGGCATTTTGCTTGATTTTAGAGTCTTTCAAAACCTTAATGTTTCCTTAAATTGAAGTTTGCTTTTCATGGGGTTGTTATAATCTTACATACAATCCATATAGGCAGAAATGCAGAAATATGCAGTGTTTAATTGCGATCAAAGAAACTCAACTGTGGAATTGTCAGCTTCTTTAAAGAGAAAAAAGGCTTTGCAAAGAAAAACAAGATTATGTAAAGATTTAATACATCTCAAAGCCAACATAAAATGGTTTGATACATGACTCTTTTATTTTGCTGCCTTCAGATGTCTTCCTCCTGCCAAAACTATTTGTTACCTTCTTCCTTGGGGAAATATGCAAAGACATGCAGCTAAGCTCAGGCCTCCCTACTGCAAGATTTTTATTTCAGGACTATCAGCCTCTATTCTCACCAATCATTTTTCTTTTGTTCTCAGTGTCCATTCTTTGCAGTAATTCACTTGAGCTACAATATCTGGGAAAGACTGGGCACCACTGTAATTTAAAGGAAAAGATCTTTTGAGGCTGATTTGATTTCAAGCAGCTTTTTTGAGAGAGATTGATTTGCAGCCTCCAGACGATTAAATACACTGACTGAAAATTGTTTATCACCAATTAAACCATATAGAAACTACTTTTATTTTTGGCAGAAGACATAAAAAACAACTAACATTGAATATAGCTTCTTGGTAAGTGACAATATAAAGCCCAGCTAGGCAAGCACGTAGCAGTCGCTTGCAGCAGCTGTGACAAGAATCTGGCAGGCTGTAATGAGAGTGACAGAAACCTGTGGTGAAACATTGACTGGACCAAAATCCTCAGAGCCAGTGCCATCAGCTTCAGCAGGGCCAAGATTTCTGCTGAGACGAGGATTCAGCTGACTGTGTATAAATAGCTGGCACTCTCCATGTTATGGCCATAGAGTGGAGGAAACTCCACGTATACAATAGACTTGACAAAAGCTTGGCAGGTGGGACTGGCAACGGTTTCATGCTAGATAAGAAGCCTGGACTGCAGCAGGTCCAGACACCTTCAATTGCAATGGATTTTCCATTAACCTTGTAGACAAACTTTGTCATTTTGGAAAATCACAGGAATGTGACAGTTGAAGAGGATTACAGAAGATGAAAGCGATGGGTTTTGTTTTCGTGATTAATTTTAGACTAGTCATGATGAAATTTTCTAGTACAAGAGCAATCTGCATTTTTCCTGTGGCTGCTGTGGTCTACTTACGAAAGGAATACTCATTTCCAATAGTGGAAGTCTATTCTGTATCTCCCTAATATCAGTCCAATATTGTATATTGCTCTAATACATGCCTACCATGAAATCAAGGTGGTCTGGTTTGATGCCAGTTCAGTAACTGGATGAAATCTGATGACCTTATAAAGAGATACTGCACAGGATCTGGTGCTACAGATCTCAGAAGGCAAAAGGGATTTTTTTGGCTGCTCTAAGCCAATGGATTATGGGGAGAATCAGTAGCATCTTTATTGGCACAGACATTAAACTATAATTAACATCTTTTGTGGTTTAACCCGGCAGCTGACAATTAGGACCCAACAGCCACTCACTCAGCCCTCCCCTTCCACCCCGTGGGATGCGGAGGAGAACGGACAAAAGGGAAATCTCGTGGATTGAGATAAAGACAGTTTAATAAGACAACAAAGGAAATACTGCTACTACTACTAGTACTACTGAATATGCAAAACAAGCTATACACAATACAATTTTTCTCACTGCCTGATGACCAATTGTGTAGCCAGTCCCTGAGCAGTGATTGCGGAACCTGTGAGTTTCCTGGAGCTCACGAATTTCACAGATTTCACCAAACCTGCAGATTTTGCTGGACTCGCCAAACTTACGGAAAAGAGACCGAACTCATGGAAAAGCTTGGACTCTCCGAAAAAAGAGGATCAATCTCATTGAAAGAAGGAATTCCTGCCCCCTGGCTAACCCCCAGTCATAAACAGAGCACGACATCTGTGGTGTGGAATATTTCCATTGGCCAGCTTGGGCTGGCTGCCTGGCTGTGCTCCCTCCCAGCTCCTGCACACCTGCTCTTTAGATGAACAAGGGAGACTGGAAAAGGTCCTTGATTTCATAGCAACAACTACAAACATCAGATTATCAACATTCTTCGTGTACTAAATCCAAAATACAGCACCTACTGGGAGGAAAATTATTCCAGCTGAAACCCATCCCACAGCAGAAGAATGACTTCCACTTGTCACTACATGAAGTGTGTCCTTGTGATGAGGGCTTCCAGCTCTAGAAGGGAGCAAGTAACAGTAATGATCCTGAACATTATTTTAATGTCAAAAACTTAATACATAGTAATGATTAAACTGTGAGAGGAAAAAAGGGTCCACAGGGCAGTCAAGGCAAAACCTTCTTCTCTGAGAAAAGGTTGGGAAAAATAGCTCCTTGCTTCCTTTCCTTTCTAATTCACCCCCACAGAAAGGAAGAGAATGAAGAAAGATTTCTTCAGAAATATGTCAATGTCATCCTGTGGGCCTGACCTACTTGGCAGGCAGATGAGGGAAATCTTGAAAGTGATAGGAGACTTTTTGAATTCTCTCTTACCTAACACTCAAGATTTCTGAAACACAATGTTTCAACTGGTTTTCCACTTCTTTTGTCATTTAGATTAGCTCAGAGGTTCTGTATAACTATAGCTCTGGCTCTGCCTTGTGTGAATAACAGATAGGATACAAGTAAGTGGGAAGCAGATTGGCATCAGACTGCTTCTACCCAATTTTACCACCTGGGGAACTCCTCTCAGACCCAGCTTCGTTCAAGATGTGGACAAGATCACCAAGGTTATGTTCATCCTATATGGATGAGCCGAACCATGGACTATACTAGGCTGGATTTCCTGACGACTGTTCATCTCACTTTGGAGAGAAGCCTGGATATGAACCATCATGTATGCCATGCAGCTGACCGGGGATTGAGGCTCCAGCTCTGCAACAGGCTGGGACAAACTTCATGTTGGTACAGGCACAGCATGCTCCTGTCTGTCATCTGTGCAAAATGTTCTGAGATCCCCAGGTAAGAAGCGCTGTATGCATGGAATGTGTTACAAAACCAAGGCTGCTCAAAGAATGCTAATGCGTCTCTGCCAAATTGCAGATTTGGTTAACTGTGGCAAGCAAATCTCCCTCACTGAGTTGCAGGTAGAATTAGACAAGAGTTTTTCAATGGAAAAAGTTTTTATCCAAAAAAAGCAGTTTCTTTGAAATATGAACATTTTTTGTTTCAAAAATGTTCAGTGAAAAAGCCTTCAAGTGTTCTGTTTTGATAATGTTTAAATCTCTTTTATATTTCTCTTCTATATCATGAACTATCAGCATACATATATATCACTTCAGAATGTTCTGACAGTTTTGAAAGAAAATGCTCTGATTCTTTTTTGAAATGATTCTTTGAGGGGACATGAGGAATTTGCATCTCCCACAAAACTCTAAATTTAAACTTTTGCATTCAGATCTGGGGCAAAAACAGACTGAAATGTCAGAATTTTATACATGATAGGAATTCTTTTTTTTCCCCAGTACATTCTGCTTAGATTACCCTGCACAGTATGTGCCTTCCTTCCCTAGGCTGCTTTTGTGTTCAAAAAAATCAATTTGAACTGTTTGAACAGAAATCTGCTGCTGGCCTCAGCCTGAAGGGGTTCAGAGCACCCATCACTCAGCCCACAGGGCCTGAGTTACAAATTGGTACCTGAGTTCAGCAATGGGAAAGAGTTGGAAAATCACAGCAGAATAAAGAAAATAAAAAGACATTGGTGTCTCCTACTTTTTGTAAAAAGTCTTTGTAATTTCATAACTGACTTTTCTTTCCTTTCTTCATTTTCTTTTGTGCTTGTAAAACAAGACAGATGAGATACCACCCTCTCCCAGCAACCGCTGTTTGACAATGTTGGCAACCGATTTTTTCCTATGAGTTGCAAAAATCCTGTACTGTATTGACCAAGAGACTGTTGTCTTATACTTGATCTAAAGAGTACTTCAAGGCAGTTTCATGCTGCCTGAACTTCAGCCAACTCCCAAATTAAGGTGAATTTAGGTGTCTCTGTCTTAACAATTCAGATTCTCTAGTCTCTGGCATTACTTACCTTTTGAAATTCAACTGAAACATCTTCAATTTGGGGTCCAAAGTTCTCTAAGCCTCTAACAAGGGACTCCTCTGCATATGGAAGCATGCTTTCTGGGAAATGTTTATGGAGGTTTTAGCATTCCATTGCACTTCAGACAATCATTCTTGAATATGCCAGATCTCCTAACCGTTTTTTTTTTAATTTTAATTTTGCTGTCTCATTGCTCGTAAGGAAAGAAGATGATCAGATCCTAAGGAGGAGGTCGTAACTTTTTTAGCATTTTACCTCTCTTTGCAATGCAGAAATAAGCAACATCTCTCTACTTCTCACTACATATCTGCCCCTCCTTGTGCTGTGTGGGCAAATTACTTATTGCAAACAACTCAAGAATCTGGATTAGTCTCTACCAATGTTTCAGCACTGAACTTTAGAAGAAGTTTCCCTGAAGAGGAACAATTCGCTATAGTTGGACTTGGAACTGGCGGTTCACATTTGTGTGGAATGTGACTAAATAGTGACAAGAAGAATTCTACATCAGTGCCTCCTCCCTCAACATAGATGATCTCTTAAACTTAGCTTTAAAATTTACCTTCTTGGATCTGACTTTTTTCTGTCACCTAAAGAGAAATCAGGTCTCATGCTGTGGCTAGAAGTGCCTGTAGGCTAATTAAAGCTGATGAATTCATGTGAACACAGCTAATGTGCTCACAGAAAGGAGAAAGGTTAATTTTAGCAGGTGAGATATGTTGATTTAGAGAGATTAGAAGTGGAAACAATTAAATTAGAGAGATTAGAAGTGGAAACAATTGAATAGAGCAAAGCTGGGATTTATGAGTTTGAATAGTAACTATTCTTTTGTTAGTAACGCCAGGCCCAAGATCCATGAGGAGACAACATTGTAGCATTCACAGACAGATTTTGCCTTCCTGGACAACTAAATCTGTTTTCAGCAGTTTGTGGTTTTTTTTTTATTCCACTGATGCACAACTGAGTCCTGAAAGACATACTTACCTAAACAAACAAACAAACATAGTCAACCTCTTGCCTTCCTCCCCAGCCTTATAAATGAGCTAAACTACCAACTTTGCCTCAGAGAGTTTCTGTAGTTTAGCTGATTCTGTCGCTGCACCGCTATTGCCAGCTTCTTGTCATCATTTGCCTGCTTGAAGCAGAACCTAAAATTACAGAAGTTATCTGCTTTTAAGTTATTTGTCTCAAGGATGGATCTTGAGTTCTCTGATGCTGAGCGGCAGATTGCTATTTGTTCTCAGTACATTGGGCTGTAAATTCAGTGAGAGCAATGTGGCAAATGTGTTCTCGTACATGTGCTCCCAGAGTGTCTGTGCGAGGTGTTGTGTATTCCCTACTGTCAGCATGTTGTCAATAACTTCTGGGAAAGCAGTGTAAAAATAATCAAACGTACATAGTGAGGCAGAGGAGGGAATGGTACACTTTCTGCACCTTTGAGTCAAAAATGCACAAAAGTATTTGCTAGGAGTGAATAGGAAATGCAGAGAATCTCATAGCAATGGAGATTATCTTCTTTTTCTCTTCTCCCCCTCCCTCCCTCCCCCCCGCTAAACCCAGGGTTGATAACTTTGGTTAATATAGCATTGTGCATATAGGTAGCAGAAAACTGTTAGCCCTAAAAAATTGCCTGCTGCATGGATGAGCTTAATGTGCAATAAACTCACTGTTACAGATACAAATTTAGGATGCCTGAAAACTGAAATTTAGCTGAAGAGCTGTTTGATGGCAGTGTCTGCGTTGAACTCTCTTGATGTTACCTAACATAACGCACTCTAGTGTGCAGGTAGCTCCCACTTAGAGATAGGTGGAGCTCCAGCTGCTTGCAATAGTCTTTTACATGTAGAAACTGAGGAAGTGAGAATAAAAGACAAGTGTTCCTAGGAACTGGCTTTATTTTACAGCTTTCACAACATTTAAAAGAAGATGGTAATAATACACCTAACTGATAACAGTTTTCTCTTTCTTCCTTTTAACTACATAAATAACTGAGTTTTCTCAATGTGAATTGTTGTGTTACAAAGCTAGAACAGCTTTCTAGGCCTTTCTCCATTGTTACACAACAGAAAAATGCAGTACTCCAGGCTGGCAGAATCTGAGGGAGAATGGTTGCACAAAAGCCCCCAGCTCCACCAAAGGAATGGGAGAAAGGGGGGGAGGAAAGCGTTCCTCAGCCACTCTAGATGGGTTTGCAAAGATTTATTGGGCTCAGAGCAATCTGCAGCCTCCTAAATTGGTGTTTCAGGGTGTCACAAACAATAATGTACTACATCTTGCACTACAATGTACAGGTGTCCAAAAGCTATTACAGTCCAGCCACTGCACTGAAATTGTATAGAAGTGATAGTATGGCCTGTGTGTGTTCCTGTGAGTGCTACCAGAAAATTTTTATTTTATTTTCTTTTTCACTCTTTTTTGTAGAACTATGAAAGAGATCCCCACTCTGACAAAATGCTACCACGAGGCCAAATTAAATAATAACTCACAGGGAAAGTGATTGTATATTGAAAGTGTGTCCTGAAAAGTTTGATAGTTAAGATATCACAGACTTCTGCAACAGATGGATGATACTGTAAAATTTTGTATTGCTCTATGGTATTACAAACTTACAGCTCTTTAAGGAATATAAATGCTCCCTTTTTCTGTCCTTGTTTTGTCAAAAATGGCATGTTCTTTCTTAAATCTTTGTCAGAACTTCCTTGCCTGCTTCATTCTGGCTACTATGATAGTATAACTGGCTATCTAAGGCTGCTTTAACAAAAGTTTTATTTTACTCCTATTGAAAATTATGGTACCTATTAGTATGTTCTCTTTAGAACAGCTTACGTAACGATATCCAGTGATACAATCAGTTACATCGTACAGGTTGCTTAAGGTGGATCAGCTTCTAACAATAATTTTCCTTTTGATCTGGGATGAAACTTCAAAGCATAGAAATAGTAATATATGAATCTGTTTAGTCCCTGAGAAGATAACTTGCAATATAGGTATGAACAAGTATGTTGCTTATGTTCTAAAAGTGTATAAATCTATCTTATGTCTGTGTATATACATAGCCACATACTATATATCGAGATGCAAGTATGAAATATTTGCAGCAACCCCCATTGGTTCCCTCTTCATTTGTTTCCTAATAAATTTAGACAGTTTTTCATTATGTAAGTCATAAACAGTTCTCTTTATTGGGCAGAGAATTATTACATTAAATAATGTAGAATCATACTGATTACACTGATATGTGAGAACAGAGAAGGTAGTAAAGAATCCCAGAAGTTCTGCATCTTCTCTGCATGGAAGGGAAATTACTTTAGGATTTAACAACAATTGAGCCTGAATATTTCAAAGCAGCTAAAAGGCCAATGGTACTTATTTCAACAAAAGCTTATCACAACTTTTGTTCTTGAGAAACCTCCATACGTTGATGCTTAAGATTTTACATGGACAAACAGATAAAAAAACATTTATAATACTAGTGTGAGCTTGTTTCCATGGTCCAGAGAATACTCATCTGAAAATTGGAAGAAGTATCTTTATTTGCAGATTAGCAGCTGTGGCATTATATGACAAAAACTTAGGAACAGATTAGCTAGTTTGTAGTGTGTAGAAAGCAATTAACGATTCCTAGCCACATTAGAAAAAAAATCATCAAGGATTTTGTCCCTTACCGTAGTACAAAGTGACAGTATTCCCACAGGTTTGAAAGCTCCTCTGTGAAAGCTTATAGATGAGGAGATCAGGAGTTGGATCCCTTGCACAACAGCACAAAAGTCTTTATTTATTGGTAGTTAAGACAAGAAAGACATTATCCACAAAAAAATGATAGAGAATAATTTAAAGCTGAAAGGGCAGGACTTGCTTGATCCTTACCCTGATGCTTTTTGCAATGTTCTCAAGAACTGACCGTATCAGTCAGTTATTTTTTCCATCTCCCAAAAGAGGCCTTAATGAATTATATGCCTTGTTTTCACTGGAGTTAATTAGTAACACGAAAAATAGCTAGTAATTACCATGAAACATTAACAATGATCTTGTTAAACAAAAATGAAAGCGTCTATTGAAATTGAGTTCCTACAGAGATTTGAGGAGAAAAAGCAAAAGGTAGGAATAGAAAGAAAAAATCCCAGCCACTAGTGGCCAAAAGAGACTAGTAGATGGCTACAGTGCTAAATATCTTAATTGTGAGGGGAAGTCATTCTTGAGGCTTAAGGTTTGTCCAAGATCTTTCAATGTTATCTTCAAAAGGATAAATCTCTCTCCTAATGGATCCAAAAATGCTATGAACAAATCAAATGAGTGGAAAAAAAACCAAACATGAAAGAGCTGATAGTTTTGTATGTTTTACTTGTAAGTTATAAAACTTACAAGTTTTACTTATCCTAAGTAGGGTTTCTGCCTGGTCTGCTCCCTATGCTGCTTGAGCCAATTTCAGTTCCACTATCCCATTTGTCTCTTTGGAAATGTTTTCATCTACCACACCTTGTCTAGGTTACAGCAAAAGTAGTGTTGCACAGACACCCATGGGCGAAGTGCTTGATAAAAACTGTAATTTATTGGGATCTTGGCTTGAATTAATACTTGCACAGGAAATCAAATCTCTTGAACAGGATGGCTGCTGCTGTCTGGGTGGCAATCGGAGTCTGTTGTGTGAGTCACAGATGAGGCTACCCAGACTGCTGTTCTGCCCAGTTCTTACAGCCTAGCTAGACTCTCATCCTATGACCACTCCAGCACATGTATCATCCACTGTTAAAGATCATCACCAAATCACAGAACTGATTTATCTCCAACTCCCACTTACAAAGTTAATTGTTTCTGCATTTGCGGGAACCATTTCTACCGACTATTTACAAGTATCTTATCTGTATCAGTTCTGCAGCAGGAACCACTTGGAAGGACCAGCTTTTGCACCCAGGTTTTTTTAAATACAAAATTTTTATGCACAGCAGGAGCTGCCTGTGAGGGGTCTTCAGGATTGTCTGAAATCCTCACCTGAAGAGCTCCTGCAAGAGTTAGTCAAATGCTTTGTGGTGAAGGTGGTGATGAGCCAGGTCTGGGGTCTGTCACATCTTCTCAGCCCAGTCCGTTGTCTCAAGGTAGTTGAGTGTCTTGTCTACGCAGGGATGTGCTGAGGAGTTCCTGGACCACTTCACCCAGGGAGTTAGTGATTTTAGTGCACTGAGTGTAAGTACAGGGACAGTCCTGATATCCAGCCACACCACGGTTATAACTAAGGTGTAAACTTGAGTTCCATGCTTCTACCTCACTTGCAACATTAGGTCCATGGCTGCTGCTGCATGAGTGGCTTTCTGTGGTTTTCCTTTGATCTGTTTTGTTCGGACTCTAACATAGTCTATGTTAATAATTAGCACAGATGACTTGCCTGCCATTCTCCTAGTAATTTGCTATCTATCTGCTCTGTGAAACAGAAGAGAAACTGTGGTTTTCTTTGGGAAAGGGACGCCAGCCTTTCTGCTGTTATCTTAGAAATAATGTTTTCAGTAATTTTTTGGTTAATGGTCAGCAGTTCCTTCACTGTTTTGAAGAGGGGGAGAAAAAGCTCCATTGTGAATGGTTATGGAATACTTTGATCTCTATATTGCACACAGGAGTAGTAAAAGTGACCGCCCAGCTTGCCAGCATGGTCAACATTGCCATGAATCAGAGTCTCAACCTTGGGAAGTAATTCAGTATCTTCGGACTTAGAAGAAAAAAGATTAGTAGACTTCATTTTATGGGAAAACGATTTCTGCTGGCTTGTGAGAAATAAGTCAGCTATAATGTTTGTGCTTTAATACTCTATGGTAACTGATGCACACACTTGCTTCAGGAACAGATGTAGGGTGGGGATGGCTGAGAAGATTATAAACATCCTGTGGTTGCCTGATGTTGAGAGACCCTGCAACCAGACTGCTCTTAGCGTTTGCTAACATTTCAAATGTTGGCATACGCCAGCTGGCCTCCAAAGAACTGGTTCTCAAACACTCCATCCTCAGCGATGCACAGACAGGCCAGATTGTGGCTGGAGGACAAAAGCAGTGTTGATCTAAATTATGTTTCAGTGGAATGAAGCATTCTTTTGGATACTTTATAAGACAACAGTCACGCAGAGCCTGACAGTCCGTTTTTCCTCAGCCAGACCCCTCTGCTGATCATTATTTCAGCCCTATTTCCCCAGGAAATTTTCCTTTTTCTACTGGTACTTTTTGCTTGGTTTGGTGTCAGTCTACTTTGTTGTGTCAAAATGATACAAAGCAGGCTTGGCAAGGCAAAGAATCTGCTTCTTACTCTTAGTGTGTGTATGTGTGCATGTGTGTGTACACGTGTGCATTACTGAAAAAAAAAAGTGTTAATTACCCTGCTACTGGCATAAAGAGGATCTATCCTCTAGTATTGAATTCATTGCTTCCTAAGCTTTCCAGAGAGAACAAATGTTTACATCTGACAACATGAACCAGCATCAGCATAAGTCTCCAAGTTGGACAAAAATCTGCTGTTGTTTATATGCTATTTGTGCCAAATTTTAAAATAATCCTTTTAACAGGATTTGCCTTTCAACTACGAACTGAGGAGAGAGTTGGGGAAGATTTTGATTAGAAAATGTTTTAAATATTTTCATACTGGGAGTCAGTGTGTGATATCCATGGCCACCTGCTCAGTATTTGTAGCAATTAAAAATTTTACCATAATTAGGACTCACTATTGCTTATGCTCAAATTTTCAGGCAAAGCCACCTCTACTTCTGTGAATACTGATTGCTTTGGACAAATCTAAAACTATTATTTCATAAATAAGAACTTTGTAAAGGATGGTCGTTTTTTGTGTTGCAGGTTTGCATATCTGTATCTTACATCGGCTTTTCTTCAGGTTTGGAAGACTGAGACCTTCAAAGAGAGCATAAATGATCATGTGACAAATATCAAAATATCTTTTTCTTGTACCTCTTTTTATTTCTCCAGTTTCTTCTCAGGGACCTCATGTCCCGTTTCTCATTTATCAGTACAGGCACTGTGTGAAGAGTGTAAGAGATGAGAGTATGTGAGAGTTTATAGGCATTGATAGAAACTCATAAATACCAGGGGGTCAAAAATACTAAATTTCAATAGTCATTTGGAGTCTGAGTGAATGTTTCTTTTGTAACATTAATCAGCTTTGAGAAGACTGCCTTACAAATTAAAAAAAAAAACCCAAACAGAAAAACCCCAACACAAACCCCTCAAGAAACATAGCTTATATGGCATTAAACTTTGGTAAATTTTCAGTAATGTTGGTTTGGCAGTACCTTGCCTATTTTGCCCAAGGAGGCTTGTATTAAATAATCAGCTTGTTAAAAGAATACCATTTCCATTCTTGTTGGCTCTGCTTCCCTATTGTATACTTTAAAAAGCAGCAGGGTCATTTTCTGTATGCAAACATGAGCCATTTTTCTAATTTTAATGGGATTCAGAAAGTGCTCCCGAGGGTGGATTTGAACCCATACTCGATTGTGGAACGAACTCTAGAGTTGTTTCCTTTTGCTTTCAAGGGAGTTATTGTTCTGAGTGTAGGAGTTAATGCAAAATCTTGTGGGAAGCCTGTTAACCCATAATCTGATTTTCCTGTTGATTTCTTTGAGATAGTTACTAAAATCCTATGTAATAACATGACCAGTAAAGAAAGGGAATTGCTTGAAGTTCAAATTTTTGAAAAAATGTCTCATTGAAACTTTTTGAAGGCAGAATGTCAACATTCTCATTTACAAAAACATAGGAAATGACTGTTTAAGTTGCATTACACAGCCCCACCACTGACATCTCTGAGTAACAGAACTATAGGACAGGAGAAATGAGGACCAGTTTGAGTCCTGGGGGCTGGCCAACCCTTGAATTCTGTGCTGAGATTACTTATCAAGTTGCCAGTGAATAGAAAGAGGTGATTTGTTTGTGGTTTATTTGTTGGTTGATGGGGTTTTTTTTTGTTGTTGTAGGCATTCATCAAAATATATTTTTCAGGTACTTCCAGCCTGAGACATGCGTTTTAGTGATCTAAGATTAGCTCTGGAATTTGCATATCCTTCCCATCACTAAATGTGTTAGAGGGAGAGGATAGGAAAAAGGATGGATCATATTTTTGATGAAGCTAAGTATCTTGAAAATCTGTATTTGTTAATATATGTATTGTTATATCAAAAATGAATGATTGCTACCAAACATCCTGTGTAGCTTTCATGTTAATACTGCAGACCATTACCTTTTGATGGATGTTTATCAGGAGCTGTTCCTGTTTCAGTGCCACTGACACTTTCAATAATCATTAGCCAATGGTACCCCCATTTGCTTGAAGGAAGTGCTGCCATTATTGGCAGAACAAAACCCCAATCAAACTGACTCTTTTTCCTACAAAGTTACAGTGCTTTCTGCATGTAATGTGGGGCACAGTTATGCTGAACTAGTTTTGTTCTAGTCCCCTTTAGACTAGGACTGGGAAGAAATTGTCTTTTCTCCTGGCATTACAACTAATCACCTTCTTTCTTCTTGGTTTCTGGGAGTTGAAGCTCTCATTACTACTTCTACTGTCCAGTGAAGGAAGAGCATCTGGCAAATCCAGCACAGGGGATATTTCGATGCTCATTGTTTCGCTGTGTCTGACATAGGCCAAGGACTGTGATCAAACTATGTCAGTGTCTAGGCTCCTACCTATGAGTATTACCCTGGCCATGAGAGGTGAGGAAAGAAAGGTGTCTTACCTTGTTCTGTTAGAGGAGGGAGCAGACAGAGTCCTCTTGCACAGGAGGCAGCGATTTCCACACTTGCAGAAACTCACTGGAAGGCTGTGCCCCACACAGCATGAGGCCAGTCAGCAGCAACTTGCTTCTGCTCAGATCCTGCAGCTGCTCTGAAACCAGTTTTCTCATTGCTCTGGGAAGCACCTTTGCTCTTGGGAAGGCAATGGCTCAGGTCCCAGCTTGTTCCACAGCTTCTGCAAGATTTCAGTGGGAGGAACTTCACTGATCACCTCTGCCTTACCTATCCCCAACATAGCAGCTGCTTCTGGCATTCTGACTGTGTTTCTTTTGCCTATGACAGCACTAAGCGCTGGCTGATGTAAACAGTGTTGAGTCAGAGGAACTATTGTATACTACCACACTTCCAGCATTGCTTTGAGAAAGGAAACAAAAAACTAAAATCACATCTGTTTGCTAAAGGATATTCCAGTTTTACACAGTCTGTATCTAGAGACTTAGCTTAACCAATCTGATATTTAGAAGTGCTGTGAAACTGCATTTCATTAAACCTGGCTAGGGTGAAGAGCCTAACATGGTGGTAGTGGGAGACAAAGTCTCATACCTTATACCTAGTGATGCATGTAGGAGCACAGACTTAGACATCTCAGTCTGTATACCTCAGCCCATTTTGTACAGCTTCAGACAGTGCCATAGTAAATGAATCTACACAATGAAGTTCTAGGAATATGGAGAAGAAAACCGTGCCCTGTAAATAACTGATTTAACTTACAGAGTGGAAGAACTTTTTCCTAAAAAACCCACAGTTTATGGACAGGTTGTAACTATTTTAACAAAAAACTTTGCTACCATGTATGACATCTCCAATAATGGTCCATGCTGCTGTGGCAGTGGTGGCCACAGATAAGATATTGTAGTATAGCCAATCAAAGGGTCACTTGTGGGTACTGGTTAACTCGTTGAAACAGTAAAAAAATGGACCAAAGAATTTGAAGCAATCTTTATATTTGATAACACCTTTTCTGAAGGAAAGTCTTTTAAAAATTATCTAGCACTTTGATGATGTCTGCAAAGATAGCTATAATGAAATTACAGAGTGGCTCTTGGACAACAGCACATGGAAAAGCTCCTCAGAAGAAGTAGTTAGGAATCTGTTTAGAATTTGACGTCAGATTTTTTTTGTGAAAAGATTTATTTAAATTTTTTTCTACTACATATACTTACACTTGTCTCCATGTTGTCTTGTAGTAATGTTAAGACTTTGGGACATTACTCAAGAGTTTTTTCTATCAACCAGCTATAACTGTAGGTGTACCATATCTGTGACTGATACCTCTGACAAAGTAAAGATTTTATTTTATTGGTATCCTGAGGACAATACAGAGTCCACTTCTTATGCACACTTTAGTTCTTTTAATATACTGCATTGTTTATGCCCAACATACTAATGAAACAGGCTCTTACCATTTAAGAAGTTGTGATTTAGAGAGAAGTTTCACTGTGAAGCTAATGTGAAGTTGAGGGTCCAAGTCATAGAGACACCCCTTTTAATAAATAAGCTAGTTAAAACCTTTTTCTACCGGTCAGAGCACCAGAGCACTCTTCTGATCAGAGAGAGGTGAAAGATATGTACAAGCAACAAACTCTGCAAGCAACTCGCATCTCCATTACTACACAGTCTGCTCTGGGGAGAATCAAACAGGCAAGAATTGGTAGCACTTGTAAATACTGTCTTGAGGGCTTTTCCTGAGTTATCACCACTGTCACCATTTCTCTTACACTCATTTCCCTTGTTTAGCAACATGACAAATTCGTATTGTAGTCACTTTCCTTTCCCACACATGTATTGCAGATCTTATGGTGTTTATTATCACCAGAATCATCCACACCATTACATCATTAGGATTTGTGTTCTTGTGATTTAGGTATTATATGTCATTGTTTGTTGAGCTTTTATTCCTGTAATTTTCATGCCTTGATTCTGTTAGACATCTTTGTGTATTTTATCCTTGGAGTTTGCTAAACATTGTCCAAGCAAAATTTACCCAATTTTATTTAAGTTGGATCGTGATAGCCAACTATAGAGTTATAGTCCTATACTTCTTTTACCCTCTCACTTTCCCTTTTTTCTCTCTGCAAACTTGTGAGTTGTTAGTCAACCTTTATCATTAGTTTTCTTTATTTTGTTATTTATCTTGCTTTTAAAATGTTCTTGAAGCTACTTTCTATTTTGTTAAGCATTGCTTCTTAACACTAATAAGGCCTAGATGTTGCATCCCTCCTTGAAGTTATGTTAACATCTGGAAAAATAGTTTATTTTTCTTAACTCTTTGTCTGTAGCAGCCTTAGAAAGGAAAAAGCAGAGGGAGAGAAGAAAAAAGAGAGCAACTTCACTTTATTGGTTCACATGTTGAAAAAGCACATTTTGCCCCATCGGTTTTCAACAAAACTTTGCTTCAGTGATTTGTTGGAAACAGAGGTGGCAGCAAAAAATATTTGTAACCTTTTCTTGACTGATTCGAAGCTCTGGAACTTCAGAAGGCTGCTCTGGAGCCTATTTTTTGAACGTCTTGGTCCACAACCAACAAATATCCCAAAGCTACTGCTGTCTTTAAGGGAAATGAGCCATCTTCCCTACTAGAAATGATGATAGGTTTAAGGAAAGAAAGCATTTAAAATATTTTAGTTAAATTTTGCATTTTATCTTCTGGCTTTTCTTTTTTTCCAGTCATTGCTCTCAAGAAGGAATCAAAACAATAAAGTACTGTTTCCCCATGGGGAAAGAGAAAAGATCCAGGAGCAAAGACCAAATTCTGAGTATTTATAAGTCAATTTCACATCTGTCTCCACCTGCTGACAGAGTTCTGGACTGGCACAACAGAAGTTACACAAAGGGACAGTGATCATGCAGTCTGGTTTTTGGGCATACATGATAACGAGTATTTTTAAGGTTATTGTTTGTTACCTCAAAATCTAAAGCAAAATAGTAAGCAGTACTTTTTATTAGGATAATACCAGAGCACATAAGGAATTGTTGCTGGGGGTTAGAGAATGTGACATGGGAATAACCTTAAGAAAACTTTGAAGCGAAACATTTTACAAATCTAAAGTAACTATTGTGGTTACTTACCACAGCATGAGCAATGACATGTTTTGGTAGGTTGGCCCCATGTGGCTGTCAGCCTCCCATCCAGCCGCTCACACCCACTCCCTGTCCACCAGCAGGACAGGGGGAGAAAATAGGAAGAATGAGCCAGCAAGCAGACTCAAGGGTTGAAATAAAAACTACAAGGTCATGTACAGGCTGCAGGTTACACTCAGTCACTTCAGTGAGGCAACACGTGGTGCAGGATGGGTTGCAGTCAAGACTTAGTGGTTTAACTCTGCCACTCCTTCCTTTTCATTTCCTCTGCTCTGATATGGTTCCTCCATGGGCTGTAGTCCCTCTGGAAAAGTCTGCTCCACCATAGAGCACCTCATTTGACTCTTCGTCTCACCTTGGTGTTCACTCTGCTGCTTCTCACTCTTTTTGTTCCCTCGTTCTTTCCTTGACTGGCATTTTCTGACCTGTCTTAAATATGTTTTCAAAGAGGCACTGACAGCTTGGCTGACAGTTTCAGCTGTTACCCTGTGGTGGGTCCATTGGAGCTGGCTGTTTAGCATGGGGCAGCCCCTGGCCTCTTATCATGCACGACACCTCAGCAGTTCCTCTGCTACCAAAACGTGGCCACCTTCACCCAATACACATGTGCACACAGATAACAGGATGAACTTCATTAAAACAGCAAGCATCAGCGATGGTGACCTGTTTGAGAGCTACTATAAGGGACTGACTGGGAGCAATGGATGCTGTCAAACCAAGGCGAAGACCACAGAGAAGCTCCCTACTTCTCCCAGGGTTAAACAAAAGTGCAGAAAACTTAACGCTTGTTTTCCTCATACTTCCAGTTATGGGCCAAGTAGAGTTGGACACAGCCCAGGGACTGGTCATGTAATACTTACTGTGGACTATTATGTTGAGGCTGACATTCCTCTGTGATTATTGTATTTTCTATTTCAAGCCTTTCTAGTTATGTTTGGATTCATTAAACATGAAGCCTACACAGCTAAGCCTGAAATGACTGTGTGCTGGAAGTGATGTTGCTAATTGCTATTACTGTTGCTAATGGCTAAAGAAACTCTGTTAGGCTCACAGGAGAAAAAAAGGAAATTGGATATTTTAACCAGAGCAATGCAGATTAAAACACAGCTAATAAGCCTCATGTGAAAAGCTTATATTTAAATTACAAATGTAATTTTCTTGTGGAAATTAGTATTCCATTTAAAGGCCTGTTTGTTTGTGATTTTCTATAACTACAGATGGACTGTATCTTAGGGCATTCATGATAATAGTAGAAGAGAGAAAAAAGTCTCATGAAAGGTTTTCCCTTTGTAAAAAACCTTCACATTTATATCTATTAGATTAATAGAATTTATAACATTAAAATGCTTCTACAAAATGGAAAATGAAGATATTTCCCTTGGTTTTTGTGAGTTTGTCTAACTCCACATGCTATGGGTGACTTTGTAGATCTCTTTTCCCTTTGCCTGTGGAAATAACAGTATTAATTTGACTTATGATCTTACACTTTTTTAGTTTCCTTTTTGTAATTTTATTAGTTTACTGCAGAATTATGGATTCTGGTAAATAACAAGAACTTTGTTACTTCACATCTATGATTTGCTGCTTATGTGGGAGCATAGAAATTACTTGTAAACCTGATATTGTTTACAAGATTTCAGAAACAAATCCACAGGGGAACAAAACACATGATTGAGGGAGGGATACTGTAGAGCAGTAAGAGAGCAGCTGTTTAGAAAACACTCCTGAGAACAAGTTTAATATTGTCAGAAAAGTTGTTTCATACATTACCAAACACCAGTGCTTAGAACAGGCAGAGAGGGAATTTTTCTTGTGGAAGAAATACAGAAGGGTAATCCCTGAGGACTGACTCTCTGGGAACTCGAGATTCACACAAAGTAAAGCCTCATGGAAATGAACTTTCCCAACAGTGCTGTGTTTAAAACCTCAAATACATTTTTCAGAGTTTCTCTTACTACACTGCTAGTGGTTTAAGATCTTTCAGAATAGTGTAGTAAGTTGGCAGTAGACAGGGGAGAGGAGAGAGGAGAGGAGAGGAGAGGAGAGGAGAGGA
>Ga0065711_1031440_pt1 | contig 29655 bp, 13 predicted proteins | sample Hoacrofraction12_FD_59098 | JGI IMG/M metagenome (GOLD analysis project Ga0065711, IMG submission 59098) | Hoatzin crop microbial communities from Cojedes, Venezuela - Epithelial fraction 12 v2 (version 2) | ecosystem: Host-associated > Birds > Digestive system > Esophagus > Crop | place... | reverse complement strand
AAAAAAGAAAAAGAAAAAGAAAAAGAAAAAGAAAAAGAAAAAGAAAAAGAAAAAGAAAAAGAAAAAGAAAAAGAAAAAGAAAAAGAAAAAGAAAAAGAAAAAGAAAAAGAAAAAGAAAAAGAAGAAAAAGAGAAGAACCCCTGGAAATCTGAAAACGTAATACTATGGAGATATTCCTCTCTTCAAAGCAAGGGCTGAAGAATTTTTCATATCCTTTCACTATAAGACTTTCCCATGATTCTCTACATGTATTACTAACATTACTTGTTTAGACTGAAGCATTCCATATTCTTCTTTTTCAGAAGTAAATGAACAATTTCCTCAGAAATAAAGCATTATAGAGGAACCACCATGTTAGAGCATTTGCTAGGGCTCCTCTGTGCTTTTGAACAAAAGCTTCAGATTTGCAGATGGATCAGTCCAGTATTGTGGGTGTTTTTCCTGATGAATGACCAGTCAAACCAGTTTATAGGCCTCTGAACATTTCAGCCTGTATCTGCTTAGTGGTTTGACAACTTAACTCTTAGAAAACTCTGTCTTCTCTGCTCAGATATCCACAGAGCCTGAGGGATGACGGGGACTTTCCCTGGAACTGCATCTACCATGATGTAGTACCTGCTGCAGTGACAGACAGCAGAAAGACTCAGTGGCTGCTTTAACAAGACCCAGGCAACTTAGAGAGGGTAAAAGAAGCAGACTGTTTCGAAGCAAGTAAGTAGAGCAGCAGCTGAGATGCAAAACCAGTACAGATGCTGGAGGTGTGGGACACTGCGATAAGAAAGTAAATGAACAGCAAGGAGTTGCAGAGCTCAGAGATAAAAGCAAGATTCTCCCTCTGCCCTAGATATTTTCTGCGATGCTGAATATACCACTGAGCCAATATTTTCCACCACATATGATCAGTGCACAGAGTCTTTTAAATCTCAGTTCCTGATTTGATTCTCCTCTCCCAGACTCTGATCTGCAGGAGCACTAAGCACTTCATGCCGACTGAGGGCCGTGAGAGCTACGCGCTGAACAGAGGAGCCGCTTTCAGGAGAGTATCTAAAGGTGGCCACAGATATCCCAGGTTGCACACTTTCAAACTAACAGCACAGTCCCTCTGACTGACAGTTTTATAGGAATTTAGGTGCCTAAATTCCACAGAATTGATTTGGCTGGAAACTGAGAATCCGAATATACTTTTTTGGTGTTTTTCTCTAAAAAAATAAGAAGCGGCCCCAAGTTCCATCTGTCAAATGGCCCAGACTTTACCCAGGACTGGTCTCCAGGTTTGCCACAAATTCTTCTCAATCTTTTTCACAAATCTTGTCATCATGTAACCGGCTCTTAGAAAGTGTTAAACTACAGCCAGAAGGGAGAGAGGAAGATCTTGATCACATAGGATTTTCTGAATCAACAGCAGGATTCTTTGACTACATTATATAGGCTTCCGCCCTGAAAGTCCTTAGCTTTATCTTACTGTTGGAATGTGTTGTCTTGGTATTTCACAGCATGGAGGGGAATCTGCATGAAATTCACCAGCTGTTTTTCTTTGACAAATGTATGCTGTAATCATGTTATCAGTTTACTCATTTCTGTATAACAATTTTCTATTTCACATCCTTTACAATCTGATGTGACTGGATATGCTGGAAGAAAATATTCCTCTACTTGCCAACTTTGTTCTAACACGTCAGGAAAGAAAAAAAGTGGGAAACCTTACTCTCACTTGGCACAGCTGAAGACCGACCTCTCTGCTATGTATATTTTTAAAAACCCCAACAAAACCACCCACCCAAAAGAAACCACCTAAGGTTTTATTCCGCATCAACAATTTCAGTGGAAACTTCCTGTTTGACTTCATCAGACACAAACCTGGCAGGAGGGAAGAGGAAAAGAAAAAATCACTGGATACCCATGGTGCAGTTGGCAGCCTTGGGCTACAGATATTACACAGGGAGCTCTAGCTTCCACCATAGGACCTTTGCCCAGAATCTAAGCCATCCAAGTGAGCCATCTTTGTCCCACACCACCTTCATTCTCCAGACCCTAAGAGGCAGTTGTTTTGTTGCAAAGAGCCATTTGGAGAAGCAGGACTCCAGGCAGGCAGCTAATAAACAGATAATGAGCCAGGCACTGATTAGAAATTGGTTAAACTTGGGGTTTGCTTGTCTCTCTGTATAATAAAGATTTATCTCATTATATCACTGCAGTCAGAAGAATACAGTAAATCTAATCTCAGGAAGCACTACAGCAAAAGCCTCTCAAGGCTTTCTCAGCCCCTTCCTGAAACACCATTTAATCAACCAAAGCATTATTGTCACTCACTACTAAAAGTAAAAACACTCACTCTTCAACTCTGAGTAAGAAGAAGATATGTGAGCTTCATCATGAGAAGACTGAAAATTAGCATGTGAGTTAAAGATGTAAGCTGCTAGTTGAAAGCAATACAAGGATTGCAATGGGCTTTACTGGGTAAGATACCACCCTCTGAATGATGGTGTGAGATAATTGGAGATTCTGAGCCTGATATTGTACTTAATGACTTTCACTTCACTACAGATACTCCTAACTTAGATCTGAGCAGACTCCTATACTCCCTAACTTTTCCCTTAGCCTGAGACATCTGCCTCTGGCAAGATCTCTGCCATTTTTAAAACAGGAGTAGCCACATAGCTCCTCAGCAGGCCTACATATTCCTATATTAAGCATTTAGCAAAAAGGAGTCAGCGAGGTCTGATTAATCCAGAGTCTCAAAGCTGTCTCATCAGAGAGACATGTCATGATGTGGTAGATCCATATCCTGGACAGCATCAAGAGAAGCGTGGCCAGCAGGTCGAGAGAGGTGATTCTGCCCCTCTACTCTACTCTGGTGAGACCCAACCTGGAGTCCTGCATTCAGCTCTGGAGCCCTCAGCACAGGGAAGACACAGAGCTGTTGGAGCGGGTCCAGAGACACAAAGACAATCCAAGCGCTGGAGCACCTCTGCTATGAGGAAAGACGAGAGAGTTGGGCCTGTTCAGCCTGGAGAAGGTGGCAAGACTGCGGGGAGACCTTCTAACAGCCTTCCAGTACCTGAAGGGGGTCTATAGGAAGAATGGCGAAAATATTTTCAGCAGCACTTGTTGTGATAGGACAAGGAGCAATGGCTTTGACCTAAGGGAGGGTAGATTTAGACTAGATATAAGGAAGATATTTTTTACCATGAGAGTGGTGAAACCCTGGAACGGGTTGCCCAGAGAGGCAGTGGAGGCCCCATCCCTGGAAACATTCAAGGCCAGGCTGGATGGTGTTCTTAGCAACCTGGTCTCGTTGAAGATGTCCCTGCTCACTGCAGGGGGGTTGGGCTAGATGGCCTGTAAAGGTCCCTTCCAACCCAAAGCATTCTACGATTCTGTGATTCTTTGATTCATTCTGTGATCTTTTTCATATGATAGTCCCCGGAGTGGAAGAAATGTCTTTAGAAGAATGTGGTCTTATACAGAGATTTGTCTCTATTCCCAAAGTAATAGTGTACATATACAAAAGATGTATCTTCAGATCCACTTTCATATTTTTTCATTATTATTATTATAGTGCTGATACATGTTTCCATGCACTTGTCAAGCTGAGAGGTTAGCTTGGATTATTTGAGGGCGTTACTTAATTGATTTTCTGATACATAGCTAAACTCTCCGCTGGCTGAAACTGGCACAGCAGCACTGCATTTGACCAGTACAGATACAGGCATTTAGAGAGTCAGCAGAGTATATTGGTCAAATTCAGCTTTCAGTTGCTATAAACTGAGAGAGACTTAATTGATTTCAGCTAATATATTCTAGAGTTGCACTTGTACATTTGGGAGCCAAATTTGGGCCAAGGACAGTAAGGACTGCAGTCACACAATTATTGTGGCAGGGAAGTAGCATTTAAATTCAGGGGTGTAGGGGCAGGTCATAAGCAGGCAATGGCAACACTGGGCTGGGTAACTGACGTGCCAAAAAAGCAACTAAAGTTAGCCTGTAATTGGGCTACAGACAGATGGACTGCAGCTCTAAATTTCTAGCACTCGCTGGGTATTTAACCGTGGGAGAGCAGTTCGTGTTGTGACTGCAGCACAGGTATATTCCAGGTTATACGACTCTGGAAAAAAAAATTGATTAGCTAGGCACCTACTGCTGACAACTTTTTTTCAAACTAATTCCAAATAGTCCCTTACCACCGGTCCTTTTCTAGAATATAGCTTAGCACTTTCCCATGGTGTCATTTACAAAACAGCATGAAAACAACAGCTTCCAGGTGCTGTGAATTTCAAGCTGTTCCTTGTGAGATAAGTACCATCAAGACTCCTTAAATTAGTTTTGGCAATCCCATATTTAACCATGTTGTTAAGTGTGCTGAAAGAAAGATCTGAAAGGGCTTTTCTCAGTTTTCATGTAAGTGTTCCTATAGAGCTTGCAGTGTGATTGCTTTTCAAATTTCCTTTGTGGTGTAATTTTCTTTGGTCTTTTTTTCTTGAACATGGGCTGTTTCTTGGTTGCATTATAACCTCAGCTGAGAGCAGGGAAGTGCCTTTCAAAGTTGAAAGACACACAAAAGTGTGTGCAAAACTCATAAGACTGAGACATTTTGCAGCTGGCTTCAGATTTTGGAAGGGTACTGTAGAATGATGCTAATGAGGAAAGATAATCCTGTGCCTGGAAAACATGGTTAAATGTCATTTTATAGGTACAGATTCTGTTTAATATGAAATGAAATGTTCTAAACTCACATTCAGCTTTTGAGATCACACCCTGCACTAGTTTCTCTTTTCTTCTTGACCTACAAAGATACAAAGGAAGCCATGTAGAATTCAACAAAATCCATGCCTTTCCACTCCTAATCGTAAAGATGTTCTTACCAAAATCTCACAGTGAGGCCCACTCAGTTTTGTGGAGACTGATAAAGAATATCTGTGAGTATGGAAATCTCTGTGAAACCGTCTTGCTTTGGGTCAGTATAAAGTGAGACCTCCTGGGAGCAGGGAGAGGGGAACAAGCCAGGAGCTGCATGTGACCCAGGACTGGCCATGACCTTGCCGAGGAGGAACCAGCCTGTAACACCTGAGCTGGTGACAGAGACATGTCTTGTCGACGGTCTAGTGGTCGTCTAACAAGGGCAGGCGGACAAGTCAAGTCAGGCTGTGGATCACTCTGCAAAATCCAAACAATTCAAAATGGCCACCTGCGACATAGCTCAGGAAGGATCTGAAGGCCTAAGGCTGAGCTGAAATGGGGTCTTGGGCCATCAGCAGCGTGGGGAAAGCCCTGGGGTAGGCTGGTCCAGGACAGTCAGGGCTAAAAGTGCCCTTAGAGCCCATACAGCAGCCAAAATAATGAGAGTCTTGGATACTTTAACTATTTGGGACTGTGATTTTTGTGAATGGTTTAGTGTTACCTAAGCTAAATCCAGACTTCAGTCCTCCATTCCAGGTCCAAATATTGCTTTCACTTACAGAGTCTAAGCCCTGAAAGATACCACTCAGATATAAGAGAGAAGTGTTTTAATCTACAGATGGACCAAGGAAGAACAGACCCAGGTTTAGTCCTTAAATTAAAATCTTAAACTTAGCGAGGGAAATGAAAATGTCTTGGTCACAAAAAGTTGTCTTCTAGTAGATGGAAAACTTTCCTATACCTCATGTCACAGAGCCAATGAAACTGGTAAAATCCAGTAAAATCTTTCTTGAGAAGGGTTGTCATTGAGTGCCTCATCATTCCTACTTTCTATGCTGTACTCACTTGAAGCATTATTTCCCAAAAGTGTGCCAATTAGGAGGTTTGGAAAAGTTTCCAAGTTACATTTCTGTGGGATGGAGAAGTCCAGCATAATGACTATCTGAAAGACACAGCACATCAATTGAGCTACGAATGCTGCTTCCTCTCCTGCTTTTCTTTGACCATTACTCATTTGTTCATTAAAGACAGCATGAGTAACTGCTGTGCTTTCAAAATTTGCCGCTCCACAGTCCCACTGATGAAAATCCCCTTTCTCCTTTGGCACAGGATAGGAAACCTTCTTGTGTCCGTCTCCTGGTGTTTCGGAGTTGTTCTGGCAAGCCCAGTGGCCTCAGTCACTGCACCCTGACAAGGTGGCTGCCATGCTCTTTTGTATGTGAAGGACAGAGAAGTAGCTGCCCTAATTATGCCTGAAACACCCTGTGTCACCAATGGACATTGGCAAATTAATTTATCTTCTGTACATGAGTCCACGTGCCACTCATCCTTGAAGTGGTGCAGAACTTCCACTGACAGTGTGTGGATTTATGTGCACGACCTAACAAGAGGAATGGCTATAGGTTATTTATTATTGCTTGTAGTTTTTTGCTGGGGGAACTCCTGACATCCTTAGTTTTATTCAGCCTCTTTAAATAAATATAACTCAAAGGGTTCGGAGTGACAAGCAGTGGTGATTCATCTGCAGCAGGGTCACTGTGGTCTCCCATGAAAGGAACGGCAGGGGAATTACACATCCTTGCCTGAGCTCTCTCAACCTCATACTGTACACATGACTTCCTGAACAATTTAAACACACAGGACTGTGATCGAGAGTTGTAAAGTCACCATTTAACACACAGCCAGTCATGTTACCCTTGCTACCACAAGCAGGAGAAGAGGACAAAAGAGAGAGCGAGAGAAATCATGGACAGAAGAAGCCAGCTGCGTCATAAGCTGCCACGGTTAAATTCAGGAGAAAGAAGTAATATCCAGTGCTCTTCCTAAATGAAATCTGATCTAATCAACATGATTAAAATTCCTGATTTGGACACTGTGAGGCAAATAGCTCAGCTCATGCTTTAGAGCGAAACCTTTCAACAAGAACATTCAAGTTCAGCAAACGGTTTGAGGCAGCAGCAAGCCAGGCAGAAACCCAGCCTGGAAGAATGTCTCAATCCCCACAGCATTCTGGCAGGTTGTTTCCCAAGGGTAGAAAACACGTGCCAGAACTTCACTGTGGGCTTGCAAACTGCAAAATGAGAGGGAGAAACTAGCTACCTGCACAGAAAGTTTTAATATCAAAATAGAGTTGTTTTAAGCAAGCAGAGGGCATGCACTCATTTCTGCTGCTTCTCTGCTGCCTGCCGCTGAGAGATCTGTTTGGACATGATCACTAAGGGCTGTAATTCAAAACTCAGAACAATGCATTCATAAATCTGATGAATAACACAACGAGCACAAGCCAGACTTGGGAGCTGCAGTAAATGCTGGAAAGCTGATGTGGCTAAAAAACTCTACCTCATGACCAGCCTGGATTGCTTTGACGTGAGTCAGCTGACCTCAGAACGCCGGCCTGCAAGGGCTGGGCTTTCTGATCACCCTCATTCGGGGTTTATTGTTTCTCAGGTTTCACACAGCCAGACTGCCATTCCAGAAAATGACAATGCATCTGACGGAAGCATCCCCCAGGGATGGCCAGTGATTCACTTCGAGTGCTGTGATAAAATTGCACAAATGTTTTGGTAACTAAATAAGCAGGATGCTATCACGATGACTACACTCACAGGACTTTCTAATGTGATGTTTGGAGAACCTAGTATATATCTGTGATTAGGTTTTCAATGCATGTCAAACGTCTGCATCAGAACAGTAAGTTAGGTCCACGTAACTGAATCACTGTAAAATGGCTAAAATAAAAACAGAAGTAGAATATACTAGCTTAAGAGTTCCAACTTATTGAGAGATGTGAAAGGATCATCCTTGCTACGAGCTCATGAAAAATATCCTTTCAGAATATCACTTCTAGTGCTAAAAGCAAATACATGATTAATTGCTGTGCCTTCAGACCTCAGATTTCAGCCTATACAATGAGGTTTGAATTCTAAAACCTGTCTAGACTCAGATCTGGGATTTAGATTCTAACCCATCTTGACTTATTAGCAATGTTTTATCTACTTTTGTGTGTCACCCCCCCCAAGAATATCTTTTCTTTAATGTAAAAAAAGAAATGCTCTTTTTGAAAATTTCAATCTTATTTCAATAGATCCTAGCTTCTGAAATCTGTAGGGCTGCATTTTAAGCTGCATTTTAATTTCTATAGCTATTTAAGCAGTTTTTCTACTCCTGTTGTTGAAAAAGCTATAACCTATTTCCTGCTTAGAAATGTCTTTTCTGTAGGTGAAGCGGACACTGGCAGGACTGATTAGAATCCAGAAATGAAAATTTTTATTAAATGTTGTTTCACATTTCTTTACCTTTCTGGGGCAGGGACACTACGAACCAAACCTTTAATCTGAGTGATTGATATGCCAGTTTATGCCACCTTTGGCTTTGATCTTTTAGTCCTACCACAGTGTAAGTCTGGCCTCATATTTAAAACTTGGAAAATCCCCTGGTAATAATGTCTGCTTTTTCTCACTTCCCATTCTGCTAGAACCATTTTTTTTCTGAAATAGTTGTCTTTTTTGTGGTTCCTTTGAGAAGTGTAGCCCAGCATCTCTTCTTGAACTTTCATTTCTTTGTGCATTTAGACAACTAAAGAACTCTGCTCCAAGATTTTTCTTGTTATTACATTGCAATAATTCACACTGTAGAGATCTTAATAAATTAAAAAAATTCAAGTATACATTCAAAAAAACGCAAGTGTGCGTGACTTTTCAGTGTCTGCTAAAGTCCCATTAAGTTCATGCCTGATTTAAAATCCATCTAAGTATTTTGCCGAAGAGAGCCCTTTTGGGTCTGATCCAATGCACCCTGAAGTCAGTCAAAAATTCCCATCGCCTCAGCGGGCTCCCAGCCGGTTCCTGGGAGGTAATGAGTGTGCGAAGTTCAGCACTTCTCCTGCCAAACTTCAGTTCTTGCTCTGACATGTGTTCTTCAGTTTTTTTACACTATCTCCTCTCAGCAGTGAAATATACAATTTTTAAGCCCTCCGTGAAAGGCCAGAAGAGTTTTTCATCACTGCTTTAAATGCACTCCTGTCAAAACTGAAGCATTTCAAAACCTTTACATTTCCTTTTCTGAGAAACATAAAACCAAATAGTTTCAGGTCTAATATATAAATTTAGGGCTGATAAATGTCATTGCAGCATTATAATTTTGAGTTTATGCTAGCTTTTTATACTGATGTTCAGGACGTTCATTACAAATCCTGTACACATGTATAAATACAGAATGCAAATACACACTATTGTACATATTTATAATCGTCTAACAATTTAAATAGTTAAGACTTCCAACTTTCATAAGTTTGGGTTCACTTGGAAATTTTAAAATAGAAACATTTTCAGTTCAGATTAAAACCAAATTTCTAAATGTTCAATCTTCTATAGAAGAAAAATTCCATTTTTCTGCTGCCATGTTCTAGAATACTTCAGATTATACAGCTTTTCATATTCCTCCCTCCAGCCTTTTACTAGCCAACATGGAAATCCACCTTTCAACATCCTCCTTTATTACAAATGCTTCTACTTTATGTATACAACCTGTATCAGAACATAGTACTCAACTTGAATAAATAAATCTTCCAAGTTACAGTGCATCAGACATTAATCTTAAATGGGAGCTCATAACTAATCATAGTTTATCTCAGACTTGGAGGTTTATGTTATGACCATTCTGTCAATTAGTAAGTATAAGCGCACATGGCACTTCCACCTTGGCTTGACTGTTTGAAGCAACTTAGAAACGCTAATAAATTCCTCCTTAAGTAATCTTGCAGTTAAATAAATGGACTTCATATACAATGTGACAAGCTAAGCTAGATTCTGCAGAGGAGAGCTGTTTCTGGGCATTGTGTTAATTTCGTGCCAACTTCATTACATACAAAAATTGAGAGTCAAATCTTCAGAATATTTAAGATGGAAGATGTGAAGTCTAATGAGCTATGCCAGTTCAATGCAGCTGGAGGTGCATTCAATTGAATATAAAATTTAATAATAAGAATCAAATAAACCTCTGTTTTACTGAGATTATATACTGAATTCATTTTTTCTGCTCCCTGAATTTTCAAGAAGCCTCTTTACTTCCTTCCTGTTTTCTCATTGAAGCTGTTAGGAGGATGCTTGATGTTTAGACAGTGGAGATGGGGAGCTGGCACCCAAGAAGGTGTAGGAAGAAGTCTGAGCTTCTCAAACTGTTGGAGTCACAGGATATATCTGCTAGAGAGATCAGGACACAATTTAACCACAATTTCAATTGATCACTTGGATATTTCACAGTTACTGTTCCATCAGAGTACACAGCACCTGTCAAGTCTTTCAGATCCAGGCACAGCTTGACCGGACAGACTAAGAGGCCTGTTGCCCCCACCTCCAGAAAGCATTGAGAGGGGAGCAAGGCACCACTAAAGCCACTGCCCATAGCTGCTTTAGCCTTGCTGTTCCCAAGGCTACACCAAACAGCCGAGTGCCTGGGGACAAAAGCATTGTCCTTGCTGGATCCACGTCTATAGCAGACAGTGTTAGCCTGGTGTGGAGCTTGGCATCTAAACCCTGCTTTCCCTGAGATACCCTGGCTCTCTGGAGTGCACCTTGTTCTTACCCCTCCACCCTCACAAAGGAAGGACCCAAATATCTCTTACCGTTCTTTGTATAAGAAACCTTGCCCGCATGTTTACAAAAGCAGACATGAGGGACTGTGTTTATTTCAATTGACAGCTGAGTCAGGAAATGTTTTCCTCACCTGGAATATTACATACAGCCTAGTGGCAGAAAGAAAATAAAAAGCAAAGTGAGAAAGAAAGAAAAGTAGCAATAAAAAAGAAAGGCTATATTTATAAGTGAGCTGTATGTGAAAGATGAGGTAAAATAATTTTCTTCATGGGAATTTAAGTCTCTATTTCTGTGTTTCAGTAGTCGCTGTACTGGCTTTAGATTGGCCTTTCACCATAGCAAGGATCCAAAGGGCATTTGTCCTGTGAAGAGAAAAATGAAAATTGTTGTGAGTCATCTCCTTCAAGCACTTTTTCCTCCTCACTCTTCTCTGCCTGCCTATTTGTTCACAGCAGTGGCTCTTCCAAGTCAAAGAGAAAATGGTGATTTGAAAAATCACCTGTTAATACTACTTTGAACTGCTCCTCTCCCACACTAAAATCAGTGTTGATGTAATTAATTTCTTCAGTGTGGTGCACAACCTGATCCTTGTTTTGCAAGGATCTTGTTCTGCAGTCATTACCAGTTCAAAGCAAAACTTCCCTCAATTTTATCCGGAACAGAATTAGGATATATATTCTTTCTTTTTTACCACGTGAAGCAGTACTTGTTAGGATAAACACAGACAAAGTAGAGAGGTTATTGGAGCATGTAAGTTCAGTGACTTTGTTTACTCCATAAGAAAAATAACAGAATAATTGGGATCTTTGTTCCCCAAAGGGAAAATAGTCTTATTCTTGACATCAAGATTTTGAAGGAAAAAAAAAAAAAGAGAGAGAGAAAGAAGAAAGCTTTACAAACAAACGAAAAACTCAGCGACATCTCTCTCTGAGATCATTATTGTAGTACCTGCACAAGGGGAAAAGTGAGAGGCTGGTAAATAAGAGGGAAATGTAGATAATTTTTTTTTAGAGTACACTTGATAGATTCTTACAAATAATTGCTGGTCAGGACAGCTACAGAGTAAAGATTCAGTGCACAGCAGAGACTCTATACTTACAATACATCAGTGGTGTCCATCAGCAGAGGATCATCGAAAACTCTGCTTTGGTGAGACCCAACCTGGAGTCCTGTGTCCAGCTCTGGAGCCCTCAGCACAGGAGAGATATGGACCTGTTGGAGCTGGTATAGAGGAGGGCCACAAAAATGATCCAAGAGATGGAGCACCTCTCCTATGAGGAAAGGCTGAGAGAGTTGGGGCTGTTCAGCCTGGAGAAGAGCAGGCTCCAGGGAGACCTTGTAGCAGCCTTTCAGTACTTAAAGGGGGCCTATAAGAAAGATGGGGACAGAATTTTTAGCAGGGCCTGTTGCAACAGGACAAGGGGTAATGGTTTTAAACTAAAAGATCGACTTAGACTGGATATAAGGAGGAAATATTTCACAATGACGGTGGTGAAACCCTGGAATGGGGTGCCCAGAGAGGTGGTAGATGCCCCATCCCTGGAAGTGCTCAACGCCAAGTTGGATGGGGCTCTGAGCAACCTGGTCTAGTTGAAGATGTTCCTGCTCACTGCAGTTGGACTAGATGACCTTTAAAGGTCTGTTCCAACCCAAACCATTCTGATTCTAAATATTACAAAGGGACAAACACAAAAATCTGCCGAGTCTACAAGTGGAGTGAGAAAATTAATAGCAGAAAGCAGAGAAAGCCTTCCCCCTTTGTGCCTCCCTGATGTCTTAAGTTCAGCTAGTACTTTTAAATCCTCTCACTATTTCCCTGGTGCTTCTCTGGCTACCTAGCCCCCCCACAGACTAATTAAACCAATAGACACTAATTTGTACTACTGTAATTCACATGATGCCTCTTCATCATTCCAGGATAATCCCAAACATCTTCTTTCTTAATGGAGCATTAGCTTATGTTGTACAGATATCTACATAAAGGCAACTTACCGAAACACCCAGCTGGAATAGCATTGTACACAGAGGTTTAACAAATCCTTATACTTTCAGATAATTTAATAGAGTTGATATTATTGCAAATACACAAATACATAAGCTTTTAAGCTTTGCCTCTCACCAGCATTATTTCTCTTCCTATTTTATCAGCAGCTGCACTGATGGTTATGTCAGAGCAACCACGTCGCATTTTTTCTCCTTCAGCTGACACTGCCTGGCCAGACTGCGATGCTTAGCTGCTAATTAAGAACTCCCCTAGACTCTCACAGACAGGGAATGTGGGGGCAAGAGTGGCTGCATAGGTAACTAGCACAAGCCTGATTTCAGAACAGTAGTTAATAATGAACAGCATAGGTATCTTGTCCAGGACAAGGCTGTGTTATTTTCAGTTTGGCTTTCCAAAACCAATCGGAATTAGACTGTCACTCTGTAATGCACAGTACTGCTTTACCTGCTGCATTACTGCTAATAGACTTGAAGCCTGAACTAGGTGCGACTGTTCAGATTAATTTGAAGCTGAGTTTTAGATTGAGGGCATTTTTTTAAACTTCTGTGTTATTCTTGCCTTCATTAAGAATAGATCATGCAGTTCAGAACATCTACAGAAAGCTTCAGGCTCTAAAAACTTAAAAATACAAGTGATCTACTAAAAAGAATATATATGTTAGTAAAGAAACTGCCAGGTGTTGCATATTAAGAAAATAATAGAAAAAAATTATTTTCTTCCTGTCTTTCCACTCCCTGCCCTCAGGCCTCCAGCATCTCTTCGGAGATGTTCTGATTATCTTTTTAGGCAACTGCTTTAAAACTAAGCAAATCCAGGGTAGCAGGTTTTAGAAAATTATTTTGTCTTTGTCTCAAAGTGGAAAAATATCTCTTTAAACATACTCATGACAGAGTAATGATATCTGTGATTGTCTGGGTTATCAGCCGTAGCAGGAGTGGTCTCTATTACTATGTGGCACAACTGGATTCCAGTTGGAGGCACTATACAAAATGACTGGGCCCACTGTAAGAGTTATATGTAATGGGTGGATATATATACTGCCAGTTATCTCCCATAGTGAAATCAGCTACTCAGATATACCTTGTAGTCCATGAGTGAAACTTGCGAAAGTATGTATTAGTTAGTTCTATTCATTTCGTGATTTAAAATAATCTCACTTCTGCACAAAGAGTGTAGATAATGAGTAATCTGAGCAGTTGCAAACATTGTAGTGCCAAATACTTCAAATACTGGAGAAGTTCGAAATATTTCCCTAAAAGAAAATCATGAGAACTGAAAATATTGTACCTTTCCAGAGGGAAAAAGACATTAAAACACACTGCTACTTCATCTCTCTTAGATCTTTGTTAACTGCATCAGGAAGAGAAGAAGGAGGTTTCTTCTTTTTATTACTGTGCTTAGGTTTGATACAACAACTCAAGGAATGCAGGTCTCCCTTTAGTTACTCAGTAACTTCTTATGATGGGACCAATTGTACACTCTGTAAGAAACTCATGTTTCTTACTTGAAAAAGATAAAGCTGTTCAATAAAGATTAGGGACTTCGTGGGAGCATTGCAAATAGAGACAGGCAAATACTCAAACACTACACGCCCGCCTGTGTCTGCATAGTGATAAAACAGAGGAGAAAATGTACATGGTAATAGGGTAAGAGGCCTGTTACTTTCCACAACCACATACCAGGTGAGCTGAATCTTTAGGAACCACCCTTGAATAAACAGCCCAGATTTTGTGGAGAGGCACGGCTGATTACTCAGAAGTTCCAGTTTTTATTATAGAAAAGATGTTCAAGCATCTTGCCTACATGCAGATGCTCCAGTTGAACAAACTTTCTTTTTCTTTTTCTTTCATTTTAATAGCTTTAATGATTGTTTTAAAAGCATAATTATCCTGGCTAAAATAATGGGAAACTGAATGTGCAGTCTGGTCCTTAAGTTCACTGAAATTTAGATGAATTTAGCCAAACTAAGATGGGAGGGCTGGGGGAAGCATGGAAACTGTGGTGGTTTCCAAGATTTTTGATATAAAACTCAGCAGTTTTTGCAGCTATTTTGTTCTGAGGTTTAGGTGTTGATAGACGCCAGCAGTCAAGACAGAGTACAGAGGGAGGCGAACCCATGGAGTTTTCAGCTGGAAAGACTTTGAAATAATCCTCAAAATTGTTAGTTCTCGAGTTTCAGATGGATCTAATTACTCTTAGATATATGGCTGAGTCACTTCTGAGCAGCTTGTAGTGCCCAAACATGGCTGCATGGAGATGCACAAGGACTTGAGAAAGTCCGACCTAGCTTCAGTTTCTAATCTTGTTCCTCCATCCCCACAACAAAAATGAAAGGCTTAGAAAATAATTTCCTCTTCAGGATAAAAAAAAGGAGTTTAACATTTTGTGGTTTCCCCTGTGCCTATGCCAGCGCTGAATTTACTCAGTACTAGTGTACCTACGCACAGGCCAGCACAAATGAAAAAGCACAGAACGGCAATGACTGCTCAGCAGTCAGCACTGCACATGAGGCAGGGATTTTCCAGGTCATTTTTATCCAGTTCATCACTACAGTTTGCTGGTCAAATTCTGCCAAATCAGCAGAAGTACTTCTTAAAAGAAAGCCTCACCGAGTTTTGCACAGGCAGCACTCTGAGAGTTCGCAGGGTTACTAGCAGTTTTCATCAGAGATCCATCGTGAATTGCACTTTTAGCTAAAGCAGACAACGATTAGAAAATTCTCGCCACTGCTGGACATCTGCATATCCCTGAGTCAATTTATAACAACTGATGATTTTGCCCAGTTGAAACAGCAATATGGTCCTTGCCCACAGCAGGCTGAGACATGAACTGAAGTGCTGCAAAAACATATCCAAGGGAAGGTTGTGACCAGAACACACGCTATTGTTTCTCTGTTGTGGTTTGATTGATGCACATAGGAAAAAGTAAACAATTTTGCCTATTGAAGTCCTGGTGGACAAAAGAATGGCTAGAATGAAATCATGTAAGAGAGAGGGAAAAAGGTAAAGCAAAATTGAGAAACATTTCATTCTGCGCACTGAGACAACACTTCAAAAATCGATTTAAAAAGGGGATAGTCAGTATCCCAGAGTAACTCTGCAGCCATTGAAGTACAGCACTGTGGGATTTATTTCAGACTGAACAGTACCTTGTACTGCCCTTAGTCCTGCTGAAGGCAATTCAGGGTGAAATATTATTCAACAAAAGCAGATATATTCTAGCTCTTATTCAGGTGAAGGAAAACAGTTGTCACTGGAACAATCTTTGATTATTGCAGAACCATAGAAGAGTTGAAAAACTTTGACTTTCAAAGTCTTTTAGGGATTCCCATTCCCCTGCCCTGAGGGAGATGCAACCATATCCATGTAATTCCTGACAAATAGTTCTCCTCCCCACCCTTAAGTACCCCAGGGCTCACCGTGTCCTCCCCAGGTGATCTATTGTCCTCCAAGCCAAGTCTCTTCAGCGGGAGGCAGGAGTAGATATGCCCCAAGAGGCAGGAGGAGCAGCTGGCGGGCAGGGAGAGGCAGCCCACCCGCAGCCCACTGCGGGCAGCCCTGGTGAGCAGAAGGTGGGCAGGTCTCTTTGCCCACACAGTCACTCCAGGCCTGGCAGCACAAAAGGCAGCCAGAGAAGTTGCTCACAAAACGATGTCTCTGGGTTAACAGGACCATTGTTGCTTCAGGCAAGTACTAAAACACCACACACCCCCCTGTATCTGCATAGTGATAAAGCAGTGGAGAAAGTCTACATGGTAACAGAGTAAGGCATGCAATGGTTTCAGATACCGGGTGAGCTGGTACGTCTTTGCTTCGTACAAGATGCTTTGAAGGGCAAGGCTGTATATGAAGCCTCTCCAGCAGCACAGGAGCTCTCTGAGAGACATGTGGTATGTGTCACGTTACTCTTAAATGAGTGCTTTGGCCACTTTAGGAAAATCTTGCCTGTTGACTAAAGCATATCTTGGCAACAAGAAAGAGAGCCTGCAGGAGGAAGTAAATATCGATGTGGGAGAGCAGGAGTGAAAGGGATAAGAATAGCAGTGTGTGTGACTTTCACTGTGCCTTCAGACATAGGCAAAAACTCTATACTTTCTTCTTGCGTAATGTCGCTAGCCTGCAACCCATTCTCAGCTTGTGTGTTGTCTCTATAGACATTCAAAGCAGTGCTCTGAAAATCATTATCCTAGCCTCAGACACTGACTACAATCTTCTCCTGCCATGGCCCCTGTGACTGACTCCTTCCCAAATGCTTCTCTGACCTTGTAATGTCTTTTTAGTCTTCTCCATCTACACCTACCCTGTCACTGACTTGCAACCAATAGATTGATTCTTGCTTTCAATACTATCAAACTAATTGTCTGATTTTCAAACTGGACAGAAAGGTTATAAAATCAATGCAAACACCCATTCACTTGAAAGTTGCTTCTTCAGAAAAGTCATATCTATGCTGAAGCATTGCAACTAGAATTGATTGCAGTTGGACCTGATTGACAGTATCAGTGGATCTGACGGTATCTCATGAGACCATCACTAAAACAGGACTTTTCATTCACTGAAAATGGCCTCCGATCGCTGCATAGAACTGCGGCCACAGCTTCCATCTCATCCTCTTGTTTTTATTAGAAACATGGCATGTATTCAGGGCGCTAGTTAGGAACTTGTACTTCACTGGCACCGTGGTTCATTTCTTTTTACACTCCTACATCCTGCCATAGAAAGGTTTTGCTTATGCTGTTGCAAATTTCATTAAGTATACAAAAATGTATTTTCTTGCATTTTTAATGTAAATTAAGTCTCTGAAATGCAAGCATCACACAAAAAAATAATCTTTAAATAGGTTTCAAATACAATCCCTTCTCCAAAAAAGACTGCAACAGTGGACATATCTTTCTGCCAAACTGGATGACCCTCCAACCATCACGTTTTATTTCTACCTAAAGCAATATTTGTTCTCGTGGTAGCTACATTTTTGTGTTTAGCTACCTCCTCAGCAATACTGTATGTGATTCCATTTGTAAGATGCTTCTCTTCTTGGGACACAGCTTATAACTTTGTTACCTTAATTTTACCATGCAGTTAAACATCACTTTTATACCAACTGTCATATTTTCAAAGACTTTGTCCATTCTCTGCTTGTCTTGACTAGGGAACTGTACAGCTTTTTTCATGTTTTCAGCCTTGCAGCTGGCCCACAGAAGCACTCTCCATCTCAGCATGCTAGAATGCATCAGATGCCCTTACTTTTTGAGCATGGGAAAAAAGGGGGTCAGTGAGCTGTGGGGCACACAAAGCACATTGAAACCCACTGACAGATTTTCCCAGTCCCTGTCATGGGTATGGACACATCAAAGCCAGAAGTAACGAGCTCAGATGCAACATGGTAGCACAGAGCTCAGTCTGGATGGTAAAAGCTCATCTGAGAGTTGGGTCGTCACCTATTCGGATCCACACTAATGTAGTAGCTAGGTTGGTCCTGACAGATTAAACTAGAAAAATTGGCATAAAATTAGGTCAGGTATGGCCACAGAAATAGTGTCAGTGCAGTGAAAACAGACTTTCTGTTCAAATCTCATCCAAAAGTCTTGTCCAACATCTGTGTGATGCAGCTAAGCTAGAACACCAAAATGTGGTGCAAGGCAAAATTCAAGCCCAAGATGCTGAAGTGCAGCATGATGCACCAGTTTAAATTTGACATCTGTTAGAAAGTATATACCACTCCTCCCTGTTATCATTAATTTTTCTTCTCTGTTTCATTTTTATGTGCTTTTGTAGAAACCTGCTGATCCTTATGTTGCCCCTCCATCTCACAGAAACAGTGAAACATTCATAAAAACTGACTACCTGAAGTCTTGAATAAATCCTTTGAATTTACTACTTCAGAACTTACATTGCATTCCTAATTAGTATTCATACACTGTTTCAATTAAAATGCAAATCTGTCTGTTATTAGGTTACCACTAAGGTTAACAGCTTAATTCTCTCATATCGCATCATTCAATCCTACCTACTATAATGTGACATTCTATTGCTAACCATTATTTTTCAGATTTATATGGAATAACTGCAAATAAAATGATTTCCATACAGTTCAGCGGACCTGAATCAATAATTTTGCCGGCTGATGGACCGGCCTCCCATGTTCCTGGTTTTCTTTGCTTAGCCTACAATGTGTGGCCAGACTCCATTAGATTGTCCATTTAGCTTATCATCAACAGTTATGCTATAAAAATACTCTTTGATGAATACATTCTTGAAAAATTGGCTATCAGGAAAGTTTTTCTTTTAAATAAAATGTTGGAAAAGATTCCTAAGTAGCGTTAGAGCTGCTTCTACTGGGAAGCATTATTCAAGGTTTAATAGGATTGAATTTTTCCTTCGCAACATACCCATTATGAGCAACTGTTGTTTTCTTTTTGAAACAAAAATGCTAGCTTGGGAATGTTGTCTTTTATTTAAAAATAAAAAAATGAAGTGTAGCTGACAAAGTTCAGATAATTGGACAGAGCAGCAGAGCTTAAACCAACAATGCATTCAGAGCACTGACATGTGATATCTTTTGAAATCTCCATAGGGCCTTTTAGCTTACATTGAGCCATTTCAGAATCCTGGACTGTTCCAGAATAAAGCATTTGTTCTTTCAGACTTGCACCAATTTCCAATGATATAATTACTTTTTCAGATTCTTCTTCCCACCGGCTCAATTCATATTCTACTTGGTAAACATATAAGTTTTTACAGACCCAGTCCAGAATCCTGCGAGTAATGCCAGAACTCCACAAAAAAATTTAAAAGCCAGAAAAACGTTATTAATGGAGCATCAGTATGGTCTGTCATTACAGCACACTATTCTCATTGACACATAATAAACCCAATACTGGTAGAATGCCAATAAAACAGAGATAGGGGAAAAGGAGTACTAAAAATGAGAGCCACTGGACTAGAAGTAGAATCCCAGCAGCTGGCTTCCTGCCACACTGGGTATCTCTAGTAGCCCTACTTCTCAGGGGGGCTGTGTAGCCTGTGATCAAAATGTCTGCTACAGGTTTAGGGTTTAAAGTTCTAAATGTGAAGTTTTAAAGACCTTCTCCCTTTTTTGGCTAGTACGACCTACAGTCTAGCTGCTATGAGCTTTGCCCCATTCCTGAAGTGAAAAGACCATCTGGGAACAGACTCCTGCTTGACACTGGTTTTCTGAACTGGCTGAAACTGAATGGAGGAAAAAAAATTGAATTCTATTGGTTTTCCACCTCCTAATGTGAACAGCTCTGTTCTGTCCTTGTATTGAGCCCAGTATGATTTATTTGATTCTTAAGTGAGACTGAATGCCTAACTTTACCAAGAGTTAATCTTTAACTACTAGCCAGCTGAACCAGCTGTGATGTTTAGCAGGTTATTCATTTTGCAGCAACATGATGATGTTCCAAGTAACAGACTGGTAGGGCTTGTAGGAAGATTTCACTCACCCTCAGCAGGAATGTCGTAAAACCTTTGAACTTCTGCTTAGTATGTGGAACAAAGTTGTAACTCAGTCAAATCTGCACCTCAGTTGACTGAATAATCTCACAAAAGGTAATCTTGATCAAGCTGAGCCATCAAGAAGCTCAGACTCCAGATGCAAGAGGAGACTCTCAGAGATGTACAACTTACAGTGTGGAGGGAAGACAAGCTAAAGACAGAGGCAATACATTTAAACAGCCATGAAAGTAAGAGCTGGAATTAGTTTTCATTGCCTACACAAGTAAATATGCTAAAAGAGAAACAAGGATCCTGACAAGCTGGAGAGACCTGGTAATGTATGGTGGACAGTTTGCAATTGTGTTTCTCCAGGAAACAAAAAGATGGTTTCATAAGCCCTGTGTACCGGTTCCTGTGGCCACACTTTGAAATCTCCACTCCTTCCCTCTCCTCCCAAAAAACCCCAAAACATAAAAATACCTTCTCCTGCCTACCTGGCTGTGGCTAGAGATTGAGCCCACCATGATAAATGCAGCAAGAAAAGATCTGCCCGTCCCATAGAAGACTCCTTTTCAACAGCAATGAAGGAAAACTCATGTATGCTGCTGTTCCTTATGCTGTATTTTCCCATGACTGGAGGGCCAAGGTTTCCAAATCTGGCTGTTTAACAGCCAACATATATTCATATTGGATTAAATAGGATGGGAAGCTTAAATATAAAAAATAATGGCAAAAAAAATAAAAGAAAAAGTAAATGAAAGGCAGAAAATCAACCAAATCAGACTCGGGGTAAGTGTGGAGACAGAAGAGTTTTGTGCAGAAAAAAACATATGACCAAAAAAAAAAATAGCCTTAAAGACTATGAATTCAGTGCAGTGAGACAACAATGAAAGTATTACAGTAGATATACTGAAGAAATGTACTGCGAGAAAATGCCTTCTGCAGCACTGGCAACAAATCTGAAGTATTTCATTGACACACTCCCCAGTTTGGCTAAATAATGATAAATCAATGGAAATATTATCTAGTGATAAGAAGCACCTGAAAGGAGACTGAGTGCTTCGATCAAACACTGCTTCAAGCTCAGTTAGGTACACTGGAATCAAGTTGGAGTTCAAGTCAGTCTGGAGAAGGCAATTGTTAGGTGAGACAGAGAATGGATAGACCTCCTAGTTGAGTGCTGGAACAAAGGAAGCACCGTCAGAAATTGGGAATTTACTGTTTAGGTACACGGTCACATGCCTAGAAGTGCTGTCATGTAAGACACTGACATGTCCTATAATGTTTTATTTTACCCTTTCTTCACAGAAGTGTCTATTCTGTACGGGCGCAAAAGTGAGTGTACAGAAACCAGCTTCAGGGCAAGTGGTAAGCGTTGCTCCTAGGAAGTTATTTCATTATGAATATTTTAACATAGCTTTAGTTGCCTTTCCATCTCAAAATGCCATTATAAGAATGCCAGCAAGTACATCTCAAGTACAGTAAAAAAAAAAAAAAGAAAGTTTAAGTTGCTGTACATTTAACAGCAGCTGCGTTTCTCCTTGTTGGGAACGTGCGAGCCAAGTGTGAGCAAAGCCAATGGCACTGACCTTCGTATTGTCAAAGGGAGAGCGACAGATTTTTGACAGTCTCCAAGGCAAAACAAGGGAGACCTTGCAAACGTCTCTCTGTAGGGGCTCTAAACAATAGCAAAGGTTCTTTCCCAGGGTTGAGTATCTCGATTCCTTTGGCATGCTTTCACAAAAGCGCTGGGTCCTTTGAGGTTATCTGCAACGTGCTTACGCTCAAAGCGTTAAACATGCCTGTTAGCTCTGCAACCTTAGCATACTTCTAGTGTTATTAAAGAGTGATTATAACTCAGAAAAAAGAGGATCTTGGAGATGAGATACTGGACTGAGATGAAGAAAAGCAGGGCTTTAGGCTCTAATATCTTCTCATGCCACTTCAGGCAAGCAACAGGTTTCGCATTTCTATTAACCATATACACTTACTTCGTAAGCTCTTTGAATGGAGAGGATTTCTTCCCTTGCATGTGTAGGTATAGAATAGCAGGACTGTGGAGCCATGGCCTAATCCAGAATGTCTTGGCACTATCAGTTACACACTAAACATTTTAACTACGACAATGCTAATTTTGCAGCCCCCTCTATTAGTAAAAGAATTGAAAACATGATATGCCAACTTTCCTTATTTTTTGAGAATCCTGAGCCCTTAAGTGCATCAGTCTTTGGCTGCTCTGCCCCTCAGCTTCTCAAACATGACTGCATATTTCTTTGCCCATGTGCTAGTGATTTCCAGCCACACGGGGCATAACATTCCCTTGCACCATCGACACTGTTGGAAAAAAGGTACTGGCAGCAGACAGGTTATGAGAACGGCAGCATGTGTGTTAAGAGTTTGCTGTTAACTGCTGCAGGGGCTTGGATACAGCTGGGGAACACATGGCTCTTTTTAATTGCCTCAAAAAATTAAACTAAGACTGCATTCAAGATGTTCTCACCAGCTCTAAGCGTGACAACTGAAGAAATAGCAGGGGAAAACAGGCATCTGTTGATTGTCAAACTACTTCAGTAATAGAGATTAAGAGCTATTTTGAAGGTTATATTGAAAGTGAATGGGTGTGACACCAGCCAAGGTGCGAGATTGTTAGCAGGTACATTCTCATACCATCCCAGTAAGCAAGTTACATACCTATTATCCATTGGCACCAGTTCCAGCCCAAAGGCAGAGCACAGATTAGTCCCACCAGGTTTGAGTTGATTCAGTACCATGTCGCCACAAAGTACTGCAGGATCCCTGCACTCGTCCTCTCAGTCCTGGGCTTGTCTCATGAAAATTAATGGGGGAGTTGTGGACAGAAGTTGTCGCTTTCCAGGACGTATCTAGACTGGGAAATGATGGCAGAGGGCTCTTCCAGATTTGCAGGAAAGCCACAGGCTTGGCCACACAAAGATGCTGTAGATTGTGACAACTATATATGTACAAAGCTTGGTAAACTACTGCAAATTTGTTATCTGCCTGGCCCCTTGCAGTGATTCAGCTATTTAATCTAAAAAAGTCAGCCTTCTTTTTAAGCTAGAGTGCTCAGCTGACATTTCTCTGTGCAAAAGAATCCACTTTATTTTTACATATTATGCATGAAATTGACTCCTTTGCATTAAGGACGCAAAAGCTTGATGGTGGTGCAAGATTCGTGTAAGTGAATGACCTGATCTAAACCCAACAGAACTACTCCTGCCTGTTCCATAAAGCTTTCCATGGGTGCAAGTCTGCACATCAGTATCCCCAGCATGGCATAGGAACCTTGTATTTCTGAATAAAATAAAGGATAAGAATTATGGAAGTCTGTAGCATGAATCATCCTCACTGCAAGGAGAGAGAGAATGTGAAATAATTTATATAATTTTAAAACACCTTTTCCCTTATTTACTAAATACAAGTCCACTCATCCCTTTGGTACGTGTACAAGCTGTGTTTCTATTTACCATTGCCCACTTCTCCCAGAACTTCTGCCCAGCCTCAGAGCTTACTGATGGGCAGACCAAATATGCTTCTTTAACCAGTTTTGTGAATCCCAGGCTCTGCACTGAAATTGCTGTCTGTATCCAGCAAGGACACCATTCAGCAGAAACTGCAATTATTCAGCAGTCCTGCTGAATATAAATGGGGCAAACAGGCGAAACTATTGAAAAATGTTGTTTATGCTAGGCTAAACTCTGCTCAGCTACACCAGGTTACCCATATCTGAAATGCACAGAACTGGCTTTTTGTGGCAGCTGTGGTTCGACTCAGGCACAATGGCAACCGGGAAAAGAACAAAGTGTATCAGCACTAGGAATACTTCAATAGGTATAGGACTAAACTTAATTGCCTCATTTTAAAAGATCGGTTTATCAAATCCACTGTCTTACTCCCAGTTAAAACCCAGCTAGTGTGTCTCTGGCTCTTTAATGTAGCAAGAGAGAATTTTTTTCACATTAAGGCAAGCAAAAGCCATTTCTGCTTTGCCTGGTATAAGACATATATGAGATATGCTTTTCCTTTGCCACCTCTTCCAACCTCGCCTGTGAATGCTTGTGGCTGTTGAAGCAGGAGTTCATGGCAGCATGTTTCTAGGATCATGAGGTTGATGGTTCTTTCTTTACCCCTACTTTGCTATAAACAGGAGAGTAAGCAGCCCCAGTTGTAACACTTCTTCTCTGAGTGTAAGGATCTCTTTCATCTAGATCCCAAGGGGTAAAAGTGAAGATTTAATCAGTCTTTACACTTTCATATTTTTTAAATTATTTAACTTTTATTACTGTTGCACCATTTATACAATTACATATAATTTCAATGCATCCATTGTACATTTTGTTTTTTCATTTGTTTTCCAATGAGTGTGTGTTGGTGTCTGTGACACAGAATGGAAGAGAAACTGGAACTGCAATGAACGCAGACTTTTTCATTTCCACTGACCAATAAACAGAACTACAGGTGCACCCAACCACAGACATGCATTAACTCGTCATGAGAAATCTAGGTAGGCTAAGTAGGATGAGAATGCTTTTTACTCCCAAAAAATATTTGGAGAGGAAGAATTGGAGGATTGGCATTGAGAAATATGTGGACAGCTAAGTGGGTTTTGTCTGAAAGTTGGCATTCATCCACTGCATAAAAAAAATATCAAAATAAGAAAGGCTGTAAATAAAAAAAAACACAGAAAATACTGCTTTCATAAAGATCTGATTGCCTTGGCACAAACCCAGTGGGCAGAATCAAATGCATCACTCCCAAACCCCATTACAGAACAAAAAGCAGATTTTGATACATTGGTGGAGTGCATTTACAGCAGTTCAGATACAAAAGATGTGCTGTACTTTCAGACATCCATTTATTTTACTTTTTTTTTTTTTAATCCAGGACTTGTGTCAAGTTGGCAGAAAGTATATTAGATATTTCCCCACAAAAATACTATTTGGATTCTCCCCCCTCCCTCCCTCCCAACTTGATGGGACATCCTTGTAATTTTTTCTTTTGTTTTTTTTTCTCCTTTTCTTTCTGGGCAATACATATTTGTTATCTCAGACCTGAAACGAGTTAGTATAGCTGAAAAAATAAAAAAAAGACACAGGTTGTTTTAAGTGGTTGTTTCAACAGGCTGTCCAATTTAATCTTGCACCGCTATGGTTTGATCCGAATTAGTTGCTGGAACTTCAGAAGGTTGCGCTTCCTCTGGTGGGGCCGCAGGGTCCGAGGCCTTAGCAGTGGAACTAGGTGCTGCTGTGGCTGCCGGGGTCTCCTTGGAAGAAGGCGCAGCCTCGCTGCTGCTAGGTTTTGAGTCTGAAGCTGGGGCCACTTCACTTTTAGTTTCTTGGGCTGCAGGCGTTGCGGGAGCCTCAGTCTTTTTGGCTTCCCCTTCCTCTTTGCTCTTGTCATCTGCTTTACTGGGAGCTGTGGCTTCTGAAGGCTGGGAAGCTTTTGCATCGTTGCTAGGCTCAGAAGTTTTGGGTGCTTCGCTACTGGCAGCAGGAGCAGAGGCTGCAGGCGGCTCCTCTTGCTTGGGTGCCTGTTCGTTGTTCTTCTGTGGCTCTACTTTCGCATCGACAACAGACTCTGACTTCTCTGGTTCTGCTTTCTGGGTTTCTTCCTGGGTCACTGTTTTCTCCTTCTCCCCTTCTTTTTCTTCCGTCTTGTTGGCAGCGACCTGAGTATCCTTTTCGCCCTTTTCCTCCTTGTTGTTCTCCTTCACTTCTGTGGTCTCTGTGGTTTGCTGGGCATCCTCAGCCTCCTTTGGAGTCTCCTCTTCCTCAGCTGCTGCTCCTTCAGCCTTCTTGTCTTTGTCTTTAGCTTTTTCATCATTGACACTGTACCCCTTCTTCTTCTTGCTCAGTTTGCCTCCCATGTTGGAGCTCTGTAACAGAGAAGAGAAGGAGGTTGTTATCAAAGCCCAGCGTTTATCACCGAGAGAATCAAACTCAGATCAACTGAGGTGCAAGAGACAAACTGATAATGGCTGCTGAAAAGAAGAATACAACAGGTTTGGTCAGTCGTTATCAGCTGAATACGCTGACGGCGCAGAGCACCACTGCCGCTGAGCTCACGTCCCGCTCAGCCCTGCGGCATTCCAGGCAGCAAAGTCCCTTCTGCCACGTCCCCTCACAAACAGCCCTTCTCTGAACTCCTCTAAACCTGGTGACTTTTCAGGGTGGAGGGAGGGGAGGGAGTAACAAGATGATGGAGGACTAACATACATCATGATCTCTTGTGTCCTGAGAAAGGAATACAAAGGGCGGAAGTAGTAAAAAGCTTTATTTATATTCAGGTTGGGTACAAAATGAATTTGACTGCCAATCCTAGTATCCACTCCTGGTTAACACAGCCTTCACTATCACTCTCACAAAGGCTATGAACAAGCTTTGCTTTAAGGTTTGGAAATATCAAAGGGAGCCTGGAGTCAGTGAAAAGGCTGATGTCCTTCCCAAGACAGAAGACTGCACCTACTCACTCCGCTCTCACCGCCTGTTGCCTACATAGCCCATCCCACCATAGGTACAGCCTGATGGCACCCAGCACCCCCAGAACTAGGAGCAGTTCCCGAGCGGGGACACCCCGATGGTTGGAGCCCCCCCCAGCCCCTTCCCACCGCTCAGCTCTGGTGGGGATCACCCACCACAAGCCCCGCAGCAGCGCAGGGAACATAAGAGCCTGGAACACAGCAAGGCTGTGACCACTCCATAAGACCACAGAAGTGATTCTGGGCACTTCCAAATGCAGGCTTACACACAGTACATGCCATGACACAACAAAAATTAGGGGGGGGAAGAGGGGTGCATGTATCTTAGACTCTACTCATGGTTTGCAAGCATGACAAGTGATCAGGTACTCAGTTCAATTGCTTAAAAGAAGTTGAGCCTGTATGTAACCAGATCAGTGTTTAAATACTCTTCATGTGGGAGTCTCAACTAGGAATAGACAAAATTTTCCACAGTACTTCAAAGCAAACTTTTGTCTCTGAAATCAGGAGGAGACGCAGATATATTGTGTGAACATGAAAATCTCTATGATTGCCTAAAAAATAAAATTCGGGTATTAAATACATCATTCATACTCAATGAAAGGTTAAGGAAAAAAACTTCCTAGCTTAACACCATTTGAAAATGGTGGAGAAGGTGACCTCTTTCAAAATGCTCTCAAACAAATGTTTAATTTACGAGTTTCTCTAAGGGAGTTGAATGATTCTAATTTTCTAGTGTGCAAAGGTAGGTAGTCTCATAGGCTCTATATTTTTCACATGCTTGCCAAAATTGTGGATACAACCCACTAAAAATTCATAGGAATGCTCATAGAAGTCTAAATAATAAATATTTAACATCACTAAGCACTATCTGTCTCTCAGTAGATTTTCTGCTACCACAGATACAAGGTAGAGGCACAGCCCAACACCAGACTTTCCGTGTCATGGGCAAAACCGAGATATTATGGTCAGCAGAGACCTTTCTGATTTCAGCACTCAAGAAAAAAAAACAATTTGCAAATCCTGTTGAAGGGTTAGCACACAGCCCTGCAAAATGGTAACCCAATGTTACTAAAACACTATTTTGTTGTCTGAAATTTTATGAGGAACAGCAACAAAAGGATTATCTTCCGCAGAGCCTTAGCTGAGCAGTGTAATCTCTACCTTCATGGCAGAGATACCAGCTTTTTAGGTATTTAGGCAGGCTATGGACATTAATTTGTTATCTGATAAATTTACAAACTTCTTAATACTCCATAAATATTGCTCCAACTTATTGTTTATGTACAGTTACAACCAAAAATTTTGGAAGGGCTTCTGCAAGTCAGCAGGATCAGAGATTTATACTGGTCATGCGTGTATCCCAATTTGCAATCTTTAATTAAGCCTGTATTTGTTTCCTGACAAAGCCCAGATACTGTAAGCATAATTTCATTTGCTGCATCTTCTGTATTTTTCCAGATTTTGCTATTTCATGGATAGCAGTAACTCACCACAATTTATATTTCCTTCCACAAGAAGCTTTTAACCTCAGATACAACCAGCTACAGAATGCATATGCCGAAGGACCTTTAATAAGCAGGGAAGCATGCATATGAGAAATGGGCTCCTGAACTCTGAAGAGAGACAGGCGCTGTCTTTGCTCTGAGGTGTACTGTGGATTCGCTGTCTCCATTTGCATCGCAGCCAGCTGGCTCAAGATACTAGAGCAGAGGACGGGGAAGAGGTTCAGAGACTATCATTACGCTCTATTAGTAAATATTTACAGTTACAAATGGACTGCCACCTTCCAGCACATTTTCAACTACTTTAGAACAGAATAGATTCACTCTTCGTGACATTGAATCTCACATCTCCATATTTAAAAGCCACCTAGATCATCATCCTTATAGCTAGCCAGGCTATCTACCACGCAAAGCACAGCAATCACGAGGGTCATCACCCAGCCCTGCAGGTAGCAATGCTATGATGTTCCTTTCCCCCTGTATCTGAATTGCAAATACTACTCCTCCTCCTCCTCCTCTCCCCAGCCTCCTGATAACATATCTGGGCAACCCCCATGTGCTCCACTGCCTCAAACAGATGCTGATCTAGTCCCTGTCCCACCTTAACTGCCTGAAGCACGGCTCTGAACCGTCCAGCGCAAAGAGCCTCAGGGTGCAGCAGACACAAATCAGACCTTTGAAAGTATTTTAAACTTACATCCAGCTACTCCTGGAAGAAACACGGCATGCAGATCAAGCCACCAAACCATCTCTTTGACTGGGTATTCCTGCAGGGATCATCCTGCCTGCTGCCACATGAAAGTGAATCTCAGTGAAATGTCTCACAGGTGAAACATACAGCAAAGTGCATGAAGTCACTGAGATATGTATCCATACAGTGTTAAACCCACCCTTTATTACTACCTATGTATTAACAGTTGCAAGAGTACAGACCTTTTTGCTCTCCCCCACCACAGGACTAAAGTCTAACAGAGAGGAGATACTCTGCCTGTCCCAGTGAGTCTGATGGCCCTGGCTCCATTGCTCAGCCTCCCCCACTTCCCCTGCCTCTTCCTAACTCCCATAACCATTGCATCCACCTGGTGAGTGGCAGACCCAGAAAAAAAATTTGTCTACAACTATTTACCATACAAGCTAATACCCAGTATGGCTTCAGTTATTTGCACTACCTTTGACACACAGTAGCTTTGAACTAGCTCTAGCAGCTACCAGCTGAATCACGGAATGGTTGGGGTTGGAAGGGACCTCTGGAGATCATCTAGTCCAACCCTCCTGCCAAAGCAGGGTCACCTACAGCAGGCTGCACAGGACATTGTCCAGGCGGGTCTTGAATTTCTCCAGAGAAGGAGACTCCACAACCTCCCTGGGCAGCCTGTTCCAGTGCTCTGTCACCCTCAGAGGGAAGAAGTTCCTCCTCATGTCCAGACGGAACTTCCTCTGCTTCAGTTTGTGCCCATTGCCCCTTGTCCTGTTGCTGGGCATCACTGGAAAGAGTCAGGCCCCATCCTCCTGACACCCACCCTTCAGATACTTGTAAGTATATATTAGGTCCCCTCGCAGCCTTCTCTCCTTCAGGCTGAACAAGCCCAGCTCCCTCAGCCTTTCCTCGTAGGAGAGATGCTCCAGTCCCCTCACCATCCTTGTAGCCCTCCGCTGGACTCTCTCCAGTAGCTCTTCATCTTTCTTGAACTGGGGAGCCCAG
>Ga0065711_1003116_pt1 | contig 29658 bp, 17 predicted proteins | sample Hoacrofraction12_FD_59098 | JGI IMG/M metagenome (GOLD analysis project Ga0065711, IMG submission 59098) | Hoatzin crop microbial communities from Cojedes, Venezuela - Epithelial fraction 12 v2 (version 2) | ecosystem: Host-associated > Birds > Digestive system > Esophagus > Crop | place... | reverse complement strand
TTTCACCGGACTCCAGGAAGGGGCACAGCCGGGGGGTGGGGGCTGACCCCACCTGGCCAAACAGAGCCCGGTATTCCATACCATGTGACGTCACGCTGGGTTCCGGTGGGTGGGGGGCGGCACGGCAGGGACTGACTCGCTTCTGGGGAGCACGCAGCGCCGGTCCTGTCCGGGAGAGAGGGTCTGCTGTGCGAGTTTGTGTCGTATTTTCTCCTTATCTGTATCGTTGTTGTTCCTGTTCCCTCTGTTTTGCTGTTCTGTTAAACTGCCCTTATCCCGACCCACCAGTTTCTGCCTCTTTCTTTTCATTCTCCTCCACATGCCGGCGGGGGGGAGGGGCGGCCGCGTGGCACTTTTGTTGCCGGTGGCAGCCGAAACCAAAACATGCTCCTTCTGTGCGATCAGCATACGTGCTTAATGCTGGTTCTTACCTTCCTAGAGAGCCCCCAGTACTGTCACTTATGGATGGAGAGCTGCAGATGGAAAAAATCTCTGTCCCAAATCCCTCTGCATCCTTCAAGCAGTGTTGCTACTCAGATCCCATTCGGTTTTTGCAGTCCTATCCCATTTATTCTCTCCTTTTGTAATCTCTCCTTTTTGCTGTTCCAGACCTCTTGCTTTGCTTCCTTCAACTTCCTAGCCTCCTGTTCGTCTTGAAGGCAGTGAATATAAGAAGTGTACGTGGGTTTTAGATAAAGTAATGGTGCTATAAAACACCCAAAGCTATGAAATACCAGAACCTAAGCTCTGGAAGGAGGAGCTCCTGTTCAGGAAGTCTCACTGTATGCTAGCTATGCTTTCACTCTGCCCTAGGCATCCACGAAAAGTTACTGTCAGATACAGACCTTGCTCTGATCTGGGTTGGCTGCTCTTACGTTCCTGACTGCCCGTGTTTACACACGTGCGTGAACACACGTACATTGACAAGAAAGCTTTTTGCATACCATGTCTGGGTATAAACCTGAGCATCCTTCCTCTGTCAGTACAAAACATTGAAAAAACCCAGTTGTATTTGAGCCTAAGCTTCGTCTACTACCTTGCAGAAGATTCTCTGCTCTGTTACCTACAGGCTGGCACATCTGATAAAGGACTGTTTTCCCTAAGAAAGACCATTTAAAACACCCCTGATTTTTCCTCTGGTCTATCCCAAACTCAGTTGTGCTGCCATATAGAGTCAGTTCTGATTACTGCACCCCATCACTTCACATACGTCTGAGGCAATTCCTTTTTTATGTGTTATTTGACACTAATGGGAATATTTTATTAGCCTCCCAAATTCTAAACATAACTGTGTTCTAACAATTTGTCCTTAGTTGTTATGGAGTTGAAGAGGAGACGAGACTTTCTTCATTCAGTTATTTTCTCTTGCCTTTTTATGGATCCTGACAAAAAATCTTTCTTTTCTGGGATTATTATCCATCAAGCAATTCTGGACCACTGTTTTTTCTTATCAACAGTGAGCAGTTTTTCCTTTATAGCATTGCAGTCACAGAGCTTAAAGAAAGAAAATGGAACTCCTCAGTTGTACCTAAATCTCTGTTTATTTTCTTATTGGGAAGTGATAAATGTTATTGAGAGGAAGTTTTTCTAATGGAATGTGTGCAGATAAGGGACTGAAAAAATAAAATTGGAAACTCTTTACTTTATATGGGGCTCTTAATAGAACACTCATGTCAATATTTAGAGCCGCAGATCTAGATCATTCGTGCAATTTTGTATTGCCAACTACTCCTAGCCTTTGTGTTACAGGATACTGAAAACTCCATCTTTAAAATTATTGCAATTCATTAACCTCTTACGTCTTTAGTTTTTAATCATTTATGATATTGCTGAACAATCAAAAGCTGTCTGAAATATAGATTATTTTGAAGATTATCTGGAATAATGTGAAGAGCACCCAACTTCGTTCAGTCTCTCTTGCAGATAATGAGTTCTAGAATACTGAAGTGACAGTCCAGTCTTGATAATTCTAATTTGTTTGAAACTTTTTGCCTTTTTTCAGCATTTAATAAGCTGCATAAATATTCTTAGCTCCAGGTCAAGCTCTCAGTTTAAACCAGGCACACATTTTATTTCTGGATTTGGGAGTTGTACTCATGTAGTATGGGTTTCTGAATTTATGTATCTTATATAAAACTCAGCACTACGAGCATTGTCTTCACTAAACACAATATCAAATTACTTCTTCATTTGAGAGCTCAGATTATCATTTCGACTCCAGGTGTATATGCCTGAATACTAAATAAATTTATCTGTGCAAAATACTGAGTGACCCACTATACACAAATTTAGAAACCTGCAGTTGTAACTGTAAGATACTTTTACAAATCTGTAAATCCCTGTTAATTCAGCTGTGATTTTTTAGTTCCTCTGATGAAAGGAAAACTCTTCAGAAGAGACAGTTACAAAATCGCCATAGAGGTGCTCAACCACAATCTAAGAGTTTTATTTTAATCCTTGCACAATGTCGCATAGTAAATTAAGTTAAACTAATAATTTCAGTCTTTGGTATACATAGCTTTAATTTTTGTAGCTTTATTTTATTTGAATGAAACTCTTATGACTTACTTTTGGATAAACTTGTGCAGGTGTAGTCATTATAGGAAAACAGTGGGGGAGAGAAAACAGTAATATATATATGAAAAAAGATGTTGCTAAAATTCACAGAGAATGCGAACACTTTGAATGTGGCAATGAATATTGGCCTGGGCTTCTGATTTTGATATTTTGAGTTTTGGAAGATATGTGTTGATCTAACTTTTTTAGCCTTTGAGGCATTACTGCATGACCCCATTTGCAAATGTTCATAATCCTATATAAGAGATCTATAATGAGATTCTTAAAAACCCTTGAACATTGATTAAAGTACTTTAGAATCCAAAGAATCATATTCATATTCATGCATAAAAACCCAAAAGCCTTTATATTAAAACGGGTTACCTGCAAAGTCTTCTAGGCATTTTACTTTTCAATTCTCTCTGCTCTAAGTCTGCTGTTTGATTCCCCCTGCAGCCAAATCTCCCATTTAGATTACCAGGGAATTCAGGATTACAATTTCCATACCTTAACCAAACCACACATATGTTGGATGACTAGGAAACACAGCAGAGTCAGGTGTGTTTGTACTGTACTTTGTCTTGTTTTTAACTTGTATGATCTGCCTCATAGTTAACATTTAGTTGTATATTTTTTAATCTCAGATAGGAAGTACTAAATTATTTCTAATGCCATATTTTGACAACGTGAGTTTTAACGGTATGCACCGAAGTGATGAAATACAAAGGGTTAAGGATGATTAAATGCGCCAGACTACTGCTGGCAGCCAGTGCGTAATTATGTGTCTTCTAAGCACCATATGCAACACAGAGTATCACTGTAAAGTAGTATTTGTAGCAGTTGTAATATTCTGCAACTCTTTTGTTGTTTGGTTTGTCTTGTCTTGTAGTAATTCTTTAATACTTTCTTAATATTTATCCTAATTAACACAATTTTTAATCCCCTACTTTTGGGGAGTGAAATAGTTGTAGCCCTATGGAACACATTATCTTTCTAGCAGTAGTCTCTTGGTACTTTCTTGAAAATCTTAAGAGTACTTCCAGCTATAAATTGCACAATGTAGCTTGTTTTATGATGGAGGAATATGTTTTTTATATTGATAGCTTAATATTTCAACCTGGCTAATCCTGGTAGTGACTGAAGGTTACAAAGTCATACAAAGGCTCTTCAGTACAGATGCAAAGTAGATTGATAGTATCAGCCCAATTTCTCTTGAATAGGTGTCCATATCACAGAAAAAGCTGCTGTGATTTGCATTAATTGGCAACCTTGTTGGCAGATTCTGGAAAATGGTCCAAAGACTGGTTGCATAAAGAGGATGAACTATTGCATCTACCTATGTTCAAAGGTAGTTTTTTCTTGTCAGGATTGATAGCTGTTGGTGGGGCAGGGTGTGAACCTTGGAAAGCCTTTTCCTTTGGTTCTTTTTCTTCATCCTTTCTGTAGATTTTGTTTTTCAGCGTTTCAGAGTAATACTAATACTTCTCAGAGAAACAAAAGTCACTTCAAGACTTAGTAAAAAGAAATCGAGTTGTTACTGTTCCTGAAATTTCATACGGTAAAAAAACGTTAGCAGAAGAGATGAGGTGTTCTTCTTGTCAGTCAGTTCTAGAGAGTTACTATTTTGGCTTCTACCAGAGGAGAGGACTGCCAAAATGTTTCTCAGTATGGAAGGTGAGTTCAGGGGCATGAAGTGGTGACGAATCGTCTCAATAGGGGTGTGGAATATGCTTTGCAGGGAAAAAATCAAGATGCCATTCTGTTTTTTTCCCCCTTAAGTCTTGGCATGTTAGATAAAAATACAGATTTTGGATGATTTTTTTTTTGCTTTTTTTTTGCCTATATGTATTAATTTAGACAGCCTCTGACTGTTGTAGTCCAAACCAGTGTTTTAATAATCAGCTGGTTTTCGTTATCATGTTGACATTCCTCGTGCAGATCTGGTATGTCTGAACATCAGCAGAAGCTCCTGTGCACGATTCTGTACTTTTTCTTTTTAATTGAATTAGGAGACTTGAGGGAATGTTTGTGGTCATTTGCGACCACTCACACATTTCAATTGTAAATTAATGGGAAATATGTTTCCAGAGTCACCCACGAATAATCCCATGAGTCATGTTACTCGCTGAGTTTTCAGAAAACTTCAGTGAATGTGGGCTGGGATAATCTGATAGAGAAGTATTACAGTAGACTGCATCTTATGAAAAATACTTTCTTCTCCAAACACAAAGTATTGTTCCAAACATCAAAATATGTTGTGAAGTCTTTACAATGAGTTACGTATTAAAGACCATGGAATTTTTTTCTTGAAGGATTTCAGTTCTTAGACCTCTGTTGATAGACATGTTTGAATACACTTTACCTAAAATGCATAGCAAAAATATAAAAACTAAAAGTTTTCTTGATAGCATGGCACAGAAGTTTATATATAAATACTATATAGTTGAACAGTTTATGGTTCTTCATTTCCAATTTGATTAACCCCTATTTAGTAACTTGTATTAGTATGAAATTTGTAGTTAATCTTTGGGACTTGTTCTCATTAAATACAGAGTTTCATAACATTTTGATCTTTTGTTAAAATTCGTTTTCTGTTTATCGTGGTTTAACCTGGCAGCCAGCAGCTGAGCACCAGACAGCTGCTCACTCACCTCTCCCCTTTTCCCCCAGGGGGATGGGGAGGAGAAATGGATGAAAGGGGAAACTTGCGCGTTGACATAAAGACAGTTTAATAAGGCAACAAAGGAAATACTAATGCTACTACTACTGATAACAATAATGATAATAATGAATATGCAAAGCAAACTATACACAATACAATTTTCTCACCGCCCAATGATGGATTCGCAGTCAGTCCCCGAGCAGCACTTACAGAACCCGGAACTTGCAGATTTCACAGATTTTGCAAAATTCCCAGAAAACACCGAACTCCTGGAAAAGTTCAAATTTCCAGATGAGAGGGTTTGAACTCATGGAAAAGAGAAGAAGAAAAAGGAGATCCCTGCCCCCTATCCAGCCCCCATTCCTAAACAGAGCACACCGTCCGTGGCACGGAACATTTCTGTTGCCCAGCTTGGGTCGCTGGCTGGCTGTGCCCCCCCAGCCCCTGCACACCTGCCCATCCGCTGAGCACGGGAGGCTGGAAAAAGCCCTGGATTTCACAGCAACAACTGAAAATGTTAGTGCTACCAACATTCTTCTGGTACTAAATCCAAACCACGGCACCTATTGGGAGGAAAATGAACTCTGTCCCAGCCCAAATCAGGACACAGTTGTTCACTGAGAACATGATGCTGGTGACCTGGTCAATGTATGTACTGAACAGTGAATGAAAAGAAAGCGCAAAACCTGGTGAGTAATTGCCACTAATGTGGCTGATGGAGGAAATAATGAGTATGTGGGGACAGACTAAATATTTGTTTGAGCATGGCAGGTTTTTTTGAAGGTTTCTTTTCTCTTAGTTCCCATAAAATTCTCACTTAATTACCAAAGATGTGATGGATAATTATTATAACACAAGAGGACAAATAATGGCCATTGTAAACAGAGGCCCTTATTCTTCAGAATCTTTTAAATGCTTAGTGTTTTTGTCACTCTGAAAGCCTTAGTTTGCATTCCTGTCATCACCTTAAATTTGGAATTTACCGTTTATGGTAAATGGTGCAATAATTATCTAAGAAGTTGCTGGACAGAAGAACAAACAGTAATTATGAACTCATGTTTGCTGAGGACTTCAAAGCTCTTTCTCCCTGCAAGGCTAATCTTACCACAGAAGGGTGGAGGAAGTAGGAAGATACAGGCTACACTTCACAACACAACAGTAATAGAATGAACATCTGTGGAGTGCATATGGTGACGTGTTTATTTCTGAGGTACAGTCCCCTCCGAAGCTCTCAGTGGGACAAGAAGACTGCAACAAAGGAAAAAGGATTAATCCCACAGTTGCCTCCAGAATCCAGGAAGATATTTTTCATAATGTTGTGGAAAGTTACCTGGTTAATCTGAGGTAAAAGTTGCTATGACTTGGTTTACTTTAATGGCACTATGTTGTGGAAACATTACAGATTAGACTTCTGTGTAGATTTACGTGAATGAGACAAACTCTGCTGCCCTGCACTTTCGAGCCACCTAAATTGGATTGCAAATGCTTCCTGCGAAGAAGTGCCACTAGGCTGAAAATCAAGTATTTTTAGGACTAATCTGTGGCATGTTCACTGAGGACACTTCTCGAACGTGTTCAACCTTTTATGGGACAAAGAAAGAGGACAAAAAGAAAATTAAGTGGCTGATTCTGCACCACTTGGTACAAACATGAACTCTTGAAGTATGGTCCTGTTTGGGAAAATGCTGTGGGAAAATAAAATGAAACAGAAGAATATAAATACAAAAGATAGGCGGATTGTTCCTACTTTTGATGAAGTTGTGTAAATTACACATTAAAGAAAATAGCTGCCATCAGTAAAACTCTGTATGTAAAAACACCTAAAGCTAAATCATTAACAAATGCAGAAGTCGACTGTAGGACTTGAAGTGAGCTGTGACATTAGACAAGGAATGGTATCTTCCACAAGATGGAGCTGTATGATTTCTGCATTTGGAAGCAGTTCAGTCTATTAGTAAATGATTCTTTGATTACTGTACAAGGACAGGAGAGTCACGGTGATCTATCATTGCTTTCTTGCTCAGATGCAAAGGAACTGCTGCAGTTTAATTCTAGACGGTCGTGTAGGTGCTAAAAATATTGAATTAACATGAAGACCTCTGAATCTAGAAGAAAAGCTTTATTTAAAAAAAGAAGAGAAAGAAATCCATTACTCTTCTTTATGAAGATTACAGTGATTTGCCTAGTGTGTGGTGTCCTATCAGCTTTTCTTGATTTATTCACTTTGATGATGACTGCAATGCAGATTTCTTTGGAATGATTTCTTATCATTTATGCTCTGTAACATCTGGATGAGGGAGGGATACGATTGCTTAAATGATAATTCAAGCAAGTATTTTCAGTAACATTGATGGACCTCCAGTGCTGGAGTGTTTATTAGGTCTGAGCAGATGTAAGGAAAGTACTTCATCAACAGAATGGAATACTGTCTTTGAGAGCAATGAGTGGAAAAGATCAAGGATTCCTAGTAGAAAAATAACAGAACATGAGGTTCTGGTGTGATACCTTTGCATAAAAAGGTAATGTGATCATTTTCCTGAATAAGCAGGGAAAGTAAACAGGAGTAAGGGGTCGGGAGGGCTTGGTTTTCCTCCTTGTGTGTCATTGGTGAGACTGGCTGGGGAGACCAAAAGGAAGCAGCACATTCAAAACTTTCAGAGCCAGGGACTGGCATCAGCAGAACTGAACAGAAGCAAAGACCAAGGCAACACTGGGATTCTGTCAGTTAAATGTGGGCCAAGGATCATCCAGACAAAGCCCTGGAAAGGTAAAAGAGTTCTTCCACAACATACCAAGAACCTTAAAAGACTGAAGTTGTTGAGGTGTTAATAACCTGGGATATGTCTGTAACAACTCAAGTGCCAACTGAGTAACTCCCAATAGAGCTAGTGCGGACCCATCTGAAAAGGGTGTGATTACCTGTGGCCTCCTAGATCAAGTGGTGATTGTTCGGAAAGATTCAAGAGCACTCTGGGATACTGGCCTACTTGAATTAACACTGGAGAATATGAATAGCAACTTGTTTGCAACATTGTTAAATCACAGTAAGCCTGACATTTTCTGATCTTTTCCTGGATTTTATTCTTTTGGATTATAGTGGATTAAAGATTACAAACACTTTTAAAAATTTAACATATTCATCTGATTACAGTGTATATGCTGAATCTTGGTTTCAAATGAGATTATGTCCAATCAAACTACAGCTCCATTCTTCATTCACTCTTCATTGCTAAAACCTAGCTTCTCTACTAATTCCAAAATATACCACCAACCACTCCTCTGTTTCCCTAGCTTATGGCTGGGTGAGAAACAGAAGACCTGTGACTGCTTCCGAATTACAAGCAAGTGGATTGTGTGGCTGATATATACACATTGATCAACTTGCGGGTATGTCAAGCGTAACAGATAATCGCTGAGCTTACACAGCAATATTTTCCTCACTGGGAAGACTCATGTCAGTCTTTATCTCCTACTCAGCTGTCAGTTCTCATGGAAACTTGTTGGAACTTCGTATTTTTGAGACCAGGTCCTTTTGTCAAATTTGATCAAAATTAGCCAATTCATTCAAAAGTTACGAGGGAGGGGATGAGAGCTGACAGGCTGGCAGTGCATCTGTGTAATTTATTTCCTTGCAAAACTAGCACGGGAAGCAAAGTTTTCTAATTTTCAAAATAGGCACTCAGAATTTAGTAACCTGCATTTAACTGAAACTTACAGAAATTCACATGACTAAGTTGATGTGCACAACTTACAGTGCTGTAAGTCACAATGTTGAGAATCCTCATCATTTTGTGTGTATGCATATGTATAAGATGATACATAAACCACATTCACTACTGGAGAACCTGAGGATAAAAACTAGATAATCTAGCAGTCTTTCAGTTTGTTTACCTAACACAAGCCAATTCTGAAAAAAAATCCCTAATTCCAACAGTGTGGATTGTCCACCTACTTCTTTTCCTGTGGCAAACATTGTACCAAAAGATGAGAGCTGAAGAAAATAGCTGATAGCAGATGACAACTACGTTTTCTCATAATCTTAAACTCTCATAAGCTTTCTGTTACAGTAAACTGACCTGTCTCATTTTTGAAATAGGACTAAAGAAAAATACTGCTTTTATAAACGTTACATGCACAAGGGAGATCATAGTTTGTGGATAAAAACTCTGTTACAGAGTCAGATTATTAGACAATTTACTAGAGTGGTCTCTTTAATTAGACATTTCTGAAAGCAGGTAAATCGAATGATTTATTTTTCAGAGATTAAAATATTGTAGGCACATCGTAAGTAATCATAAAACATATGTCCCACATCCATGCATTTTTAATTTATATAAATAACCATATAGATATTTCAGTTTACCTACTTTACTTTTTTACATTTGTCTTGAGACTTTTGAGGTGTAGAAGTCTTTAGTTTGTAAGAAGAGCCTTACATTTGAAGAAGTCATAGGAAATGATCCTGTGATCATGTGGTAGAAAACAGATTTTGGCTAGGCACAGTAATCCATCTAGATACAGATTTTAACTTCAACAGTTTCTGCTGGGAAATATGTGATTATGTATATTCTGTCATTAAATCATATATATCAAAGGATGGAAACTGTAATATCATTCTTCCCCACCTTCCAAGGGTAGAAAATGTAAAAGCCTGCTTGGTTCAGACATACCTGAAAGATTTTCAGAAATGAATAATGCACATCAGTAATGTGAGTTGAATTGCATCCCATGAGGGAAAGCATGAAAAGAAAAATGCAGGCATTACTAGTCAAGCTTCACTTTTGTGCCACCAATAAACAAAAATTTAAGTGAAACACAAAAGCAGTAAAGTGTATGAAATTCATAATATGAAAAGGAGGCATGTAATAACTGGAAGAGCTTCTGGTGTAACTTGAGAACCCAATGAAGGTGCTTTATTTGCAGGTAAGTATAGTGCAGCCTACACACTTCAATCAAGCCAGCAGTAGGCTTTAGTAAGTGATAATAAAGTGCGAAAGGTGGTTTTCTGAGAAGGATGGAAAGATGCATGTACTTATTGCTTGTAATTATGTATCCAGTAAACAGACACTAAAATAGACCCTCTATGTTGCCTTGCACTATGACGCCCAAACATATTAGTATCCATGGGCTCAGCTGAAGCTAAATTTGCATTTTTGGTGTGGTGAATTTAAAGTTCATGGATAGGAAATGCCAAATATTATAATCTGGCTAAGAAAAATATACATGTGGGTGCTGTGCAGGTACCCCGGCAGTTATCAGGCTGTATAATTAAAAGAAGACAAAGTGCTTGAATATGGTGCATTGAAACATAACAATTTATTTAACTGGAATGAAGTAGCTTGCTTATTCACTTGTAAATGAAATAGGAAGTTCATTTTATTTTGAGACTCACGTGTAGAATTCCCATACTTTTGGGATCTGACGGTATGTGCTTACGTGGAGTTATATTTCAGTTTCCCTAGCCTATTTCAACTTGTTCACATATCGATTATTCCTGAAATACTATAGAAATGAACAGAGGCAAAGAACTCTTATTCTGAATGTAGATCATCTGTAACAACTCCATATCTGAGCCAAGATGAAATGTACTCCTAATCAATTTGAGACAAGCCTTATATGTTGTGGAGCAACTTTTTTGTGCAGCCAGGCTCTACCTGCAATAAAAATGTAATTGAGTGATGCCTGCTGTGCTCTTTGTAGGCTCCCCAGGGATGTCTGTGGTCGTCGTGTAACACACTCTTTATACGAAGACAGAGATGTCTCCAACTCTTTTAATCCAAAAGTAGCCTTGCTTTAGAGCAAACACTGTGACACAAAAAGAGTCAGTGATTTTGTAAGTCACTCCTTCCAGAACTTTTTGGGAGCTTTTGCCTGAGGTATGCATCTGGTTATTTTATTCAACATGTTTTTTTAATTTGCAGAAGGAATATGTTTGATTTACAACATCCTGCCCAGTGGACATTGAGGTTGGATAACTAGTCTTAACACCAGTTGTAACGAGAATTTCTGGATTGGGTTAAATACTAGAGGGAAAAGGAAGAATAGAGAATGAATAAAATGGCACAATTTTAATTGTTACATGTATCATAGAGGCCCTAATTTTTCTGTTGTCCTTCAGCAGGAAGAATTCTGTCCCAGGACTTATCCTTCAAGTATAGTGACCCCACAGGAATGGTGGGATTTGCAGGCTAATGGATAAAAAGAATTCTTAGGATCTCTTCTTTCTATTTTCTCTTGTGTGTTTACCACTGTGAACTCAGTTCCTTTTCTGCTGGCTGAGGCTTAGAAGATAGCTTTGTCCCACCACACGTTCCTCTGTTTCCTAGAATTTACTCGTTTCACGCTTTATAGGAACTCTTTAGAAGCCATGTGGTGTGTGAATTCTGGCTTCTTCCACAAAGCACGGATGTAACATATGTGTTACTCTACAGTGGATACTTGATCGACTTTGTAGTTGAGTCCTTGACATGTCCCCAAATGATCTGTAAATACAATGAAGCCGTAATGGAATGTGCCAGCTTGGAGTGGAATATCCCAGCTGAGTACCAGGACTCTGTCTCTGGGAATCGGTGTGGTGTTGGGTTAATATTGCAGGCTCATGAATGTTTTATCTTGAGTAAATGCAAAAATCCTTCAAACTCTGTCCTTTATTTATCTGGTTGGCTGGAAGAATCTGCTGCAGGGTTAGTTAGCTTGCTATGATGATTCATAGATGTGCTTTCTCATTTATATTATTCTCTTATACAGTGAATGTTGCTATGTTCTCCTTTCTTTGAAATGAAATGCCATTGTTTGGAGTACTAGAACTTAGATATTTTGAAAAGTATAATTAATTGTCATCAAAAGAATACGTGACTTCTTTGAGGGGCGATTCCTGCTCAGCAGTACCTGTTTGCCTGTTCACTCAACATAAATTAATTGGTTCTTTATCTTCTCTCCTTCCTTTCTGTATTTTATCTTCCTCTCTGTAGAAAGGCAAAAGCTCAGCCTCAGAGATCTAGCTGAAAAATCTCCCTGCATATAGAAAAATGATAACCATGTGGTATATAGAACAGGATGGAGAATATGAGAAAAATGGAAGATAAGAAGTACTTTACTCAGATACATTTTTACCAAACAAGAGATACAGGTCTAGAAAAGTAAAGGAAAAAAACCCAAAGAAACCCAAAGATATGCACAGGCTGTCTCCTGTAAACAATTCAACTGCATATTGTGATAAACTCTTTTCTGACTTACTATGTGTGCCCTCATTTTTTTGAGCTATGGCAATGACACAGGAAACACCTGACAAGATATTTTTGACAAGAAACACTATTTCAATCCAGAAATAGAACATAGCACATACACAAAATCCTGGTACTTCTAGGTATATTTTGATAAGAACTTATACGGAGATCAATATTTTAAATAACAAATACTTAAAAATAATTTGTATTCAAGAGAATTGGTAGGTGGTCCGCTTTTCAAAAGTGCTAAGTAATGAGTTGCTCTTACTAATGCCATTTGAGAGTTAGAAGACGCTTAACGGTTCTAACAATCAGGTAATATATATTCAGTACTGGTTTAAACCTACTCCCGTTGAAGTCAATGTGAGTTTTATAATCAAATTCGTAGACTCATAGAAAGTTTCAGGTGGGAAGGGACCTCTAATGTACTACTCAAAGCTGGGCCCACTGCGCATGTGCTCAATACTGCATGATTTTGAATATTGTTCCTGAAAACAGTTCAGAAAAATGCCTGAAATGCAAATACTTATCTGAACCAAGAGCTCTGTCTGAAACACTTGACATGAACATTTCACCAGATCTGAGACTTTGAGAGCCTTCTCAAGCTAGATCTTCTTATCAGTAGCACAGTCATCTTTTTTAAAAAATATATTTTAATTCAAAGAGCAAGGTAGTCTCATGCACTATATATGAATATTAACCACCAATTGATTTAAATAATAGTCTTTAATTGCTTCAGCAGCAGTAAAAGTAAATTATTATTCTGGTTGACAGGAAAGCATTGGAACACAGGTCAGGAGGCAAAACTAAAACATGCAAATAATTTTGAATTAATGTTTAGAAAACTATGTTTTTATAGTTAACAATTTTGCAGGAGGAAAGGAAAAAAAAAGACAGAACTCCATGCTTCTGTGAAGTATTCCATTTCCTTGACAACTGCAAGTGTATGGTGAATTATGGCTAAAATTTCTACAAATGCAAAAAAGGAAAGTGGAGAAATAAGTGCAGACTACAACATGTAGTTTTGAATCCAGAAAGCATGTTAAACCTGTGCACTCTGTGTGCAAGGGTTTGAAATAAAATATTTTAAAGGTAACAGTTACAAAGGAGAGTTCATAACTGAAAAGGGAGGGATGTTCTATGGAAGAGTTGAAGAGATTGCTTGAAGCCATTGCCTGTGCAGGGAGCATTTGGCAGCTTATCTGAGTAGGAAAGATGAGCCCGCCTTTGAGCGTGCAAGTGGGTAGATGTGCTGTGCTGAGTCTGCTGTGGTCGGTCATTGCATTTCCCTCTGCTGCACTGGGCAGAGAATAAAATATTTTGGTGGTGTGGTGTTTTGTTCAGTTGTGGTGGGGTGGGTTTTTTTGTTTGTTTGTTTTTGTTTTGTTTTGTTTGTCTTGGCATTTTGCCAGCCCATGGTGTTTGATTAGTTAATTGTTAATGTTACCAGAAAGCAGAGATAAACTCCCATCCTTAGGAAGTTTAGGCTTAGTTCTCAAACAGAAGGGAATGGAAGAGTCAGTTTAAGAAGATTCTCCTTGCCTTCTCAGTTCACAGCCTTGCTGGGATAATTGTTTTTCAACCTGCAAATGAGAACAAAAAAGAAGAGCAGACCCCTGTTCACTGATGAGTTTATTAAGAAGAATGAAATCCTGAGCTATTTGCACATATAGATGAATCTGTGTTTACAAGGAGAGAGAACACAAGAGTAATTTAAATAGTAATTTGGGAGATCAGAATATCCTCCCTTAAAGAAAGGTGGCACCCTGATAAATGGATGGGCTTCCTATTTTTTTAAGTTTAGAACAGATGGGCAAATACATCAAATTGATTGAAGTGATGTCTTTTCACTCAGATTAGAGAATCTCCTGGGCAGTAAAAACACCCATGGAGTGTAGCAGTGATATCTTCCTGGAGAAAATTCTTCCTTTTGCTTTAGGTAGAAATACTAGATCACTGATTGGAGTAATGGTGGGCAGTCACAGTATCAACATTTTATTGTTTTCATGTGTCTTGCTAAAAAAATACTACTTGAATAACTGAGCTAGTTTTTTTTTTTTGGAAAAAGTTTGCAAGCCACTCAATTTTTACATATTAATTCATGAGGGTTTTAAATGCAGAACTGAGGGAAAATATTGAGAGACTGATATAACCTCTGTGTCTGAGTTTAGTACACAGAAGGAACTAAGCAAAACCAAGTTGTTAAGATTTTGCATTTGGCCTTTGAACATGAGCTCAGGCTCACTTTCTAGCTGTTTGCTGATTTTACAGCTGTTATCTGTAGTTTACAGCTCTCCGCAGAAAAAATGTGGGGCAGCCGCTTTGAACAATCTAAGTCAGCTATAATATCCATTTACTTTGAGGAATAATGACTTTTGAGCCAAAACCAAATAGGCTGGAGAAACTCCTGTTTGTGTTCATTAGTGACAGACTTTGGTTATGCTCGTGTTCTGGATACCTAACCAATGTCAGACACAGGTGCTTCTTCCCCTGCCGCGGTGGAGGAGCTCCCTTGCTCCTGCAGGTACATACAGACCTGCCTGCTCTGAATTAGATGTAGCTCTGAAGGACATCAACAAAGCCAGAATACAAAAAAATAGAAGTAACTGATCAAAAGATCGTCTTTTGCAGATGGTATTTGTGCCAGTGGCTAAGCAGCATCTTGGACAACATCTCTTTCTGAACTTTGTAAAAGAAATACAGTACATATTTCACTATTAAATATAAAATATTTCACTATTAAATCTTGACACTGGAAGCTTCATGCTTCTACATAGTACAGCAAAAGCTTGCTAAAATACAGATATGCTTTCAGACATGGGTTATGGCTTAAGAGTCGCATGAGGTGAATGTAGTTTTGTATTTTTTATGAAATTCACTTCACTCCAAATGTAGATGTGTGGCGTTTTGTGGTTGGTGTTTTTTTTTTTTTTTTTTCCTCCAGCACAGAACTTGCTTTTCCAGTTAAACACTTATTTTCTGTTTATGTGCGCAGTGGTACAGCCTTTATTTCTGAAAACGGTGGGACTCTTTAAACAAACATTTATTTAAACTGTTGGTGATATGAGAAAGCATAATTGTAGCAGCAGTTTCTTACTCTGTCATACATAGAAGTTTGGTCTCTAGTGAACTCTAGAAAAAGCAAGTAGTGCTACAAATAAAACTAAGGTTAAGAACTAGGTACAAAAGAGGCCGTGTTAAGAATGAAAAAGAAGGTTTAGCAGTATGTTCCTTTATTCTGGTATAAATTGAACAGATGCAAATGAGTTTAAGTTTTGTAGTTTGCCTTGTCTCCCTTTTCTAATCTTTCCAAAGGAATAAAGTTGGAAAACCAAAAATATGAATCTGAAAGGCATGAATCTAAAATTCCTATTTGTATGCTTGTATATATAATACGTATAAATATTTTAAATTTCTCTGTGTTCCCGTCCTTCTACATAGAAACAGTAATTATGTGCTTAATTAATTTTCTCCTTCTCTTTTAAATGGTGGTGACATGCTTGTATTGTTCCTCATTTTCTTCTCATACCGATGCAATATTCAATGCATTATTTCAGCTGTAATCTAACAAATATCATTAAAGTTGCCTACTTCTTTAGTTGGCTATGATAACGGTTTTCACAGGAGCCCTTTGTTGGATCAATGTGTGAACTGAAAAACTAACAGTTTATACTAAGGAACTAGTTCGATATTGCATGAACACAGTGTAGTGCTCCTTGCATGACTTAACGCTGAAGTTTGCTGTGCTCTTGGTATATAAACTTGTAAAAGATTCATTCCAAGAACCTGTAAAATAAGATGCACATACTGATTTCCACAATTGCCACCACCTAGCCTCCTAACAGCTGAAGGTCTTTGTGGGTGTGTCGGTACATGTAAACAAGCCAAAATGTTACATATGCACATATATACGTATTAATGCTTGCAGATATGCCAAAATCAAAGTATGCATGTGTGTTTCTGAAGATTACTTCCTCACTTCTGTGAAAGCACAAGTTTTCTGCTGAGGTTGAATCATTCTAAAATAATTAGATACTAGCCCATAGAATCTGATTTTTTACTGTTTGGCAATCATTAGTCAATTTTACAAGCTTAGATACCACTCTGCATAACCTGTAATGGTAAGTGATGGTCTGTGATGTATAAGGAGGTCCTGCGATGAGTAAATTTAAGTTGAAATTCCAGCATATTTTTCCTTAAAAACCTATAATGTCTACAGTTCAGTCACATTTGTTAGTAACAATATTTATGATCCTTTTAAAGAGCAAAGAGAAATCACAATGTGTTACAAAGAAATATTTTTTAAATTACTTTGAGTGTCTCATAAGTCCATACACAAAACACGTTCAGAGAATATGATGCATCCCTCCTCTATTTAAAAAATGGATACTTACCACAAACTGGCATAGAGTTAGGCATCTACCCTCTAAGCTAGCCAGACACAAGTGTACCGTAGCTAAAAAAGCAGGCATAGGTTGGGAGCCTGAGGGCAGTGGTAGCCCTTAATTGCCCTGATCAGCCTTACCTGAGATCCCTGCCCCCCTCCCCGCCCTGGGAGCTCCACTTAAGCCCTGCCCAGCCCAGCCCTGCTTGGGTGCTGGGGGACTGTGCCCTTGCTGGTGGGGCTTAGCCTCCCCTCCTGACCCCTCTCCTGGGGAACAGGCCTGCTCTTACTGCTCCCTGACCAGCCCTGTGTTGTGTGAAGGTTCAGATACAGTTTCTGATTTGGAGGGGACTTGGGCTGAGCGGTCAGTCTGGAGCACAGGTAGAGCTGGTGCCTGGCAGTCTGTGTCTGTAGGTGTGTAAGTGTGCTGTTAATGTGGATTTTTTTTTTCCTTGGGTCTGAATGTGTAGACGGACTTCAGAGTATTTAATACTTTTATGATGGAATCTGCAAGAAGAGCAGATAGTAAGCTGCTGATGAATAATGCTTTGAGATATCATGAACAGCTAGGGCTGTACCACATAAAAATGTTGTTCTGCGTATCAGTATAGGAATAGGTTTGCCTGGTCAATATTAGTGAAATTTGTTGTGTTGTCCAAAGTGACCTGAGCAACTTCTATAGTCAGGTACTGAGTGTGGTCCCGTGTGTCAGTGTTTGCCTGTTGCTGGCAGACATCTTTGCTTGGTTGCTCCAGCTATACACCGCTTTCTCTCCACCTCCAGAACACTAGGGTAAACTATGCTAAAAAAGGACACACACCCCACACACCCCCCTCCCCCCAAACACTAAGAAAGCAATAGAAAAGGCAAGAGTGAGCTGAAAGGAGGATGACATAGCAAACAGGAGATGGAATAGGAGCAGGGGAGTGTTACAAGCTGGTCTGTAGCATCCAGTGATACTTAAATGGATAAACAGGAACGTTCTTTGGTAAAGCACTGTTATAAAGGCTAAGAGCCAGTTATATTTATTAAAGCCAAATTTATTTAAGCAAGCAAAGCAGGCAAGAACAGCGCTGGGCAACCGGGGAGTCTCTTGCTCCGTCAACGGTCCGCACCTCACCCCCCCATCAGAGTCTCTTTTTATAATATAGTAGTTCTGGGATCTATGTGCACATCCTGGTATATTTTTTAATTTGGCTGCAAGTACTGTTGCTAGGGGGTCATTCTGGTCCCACTGGGGGTTGTGAGAATGAAGGTCGTAGTTTTCCTCCACGTTGTGGATCAGTTTCTTTTCTTATTTGGTCATGCTGGTTCAGCATGAAGCAGGAAGGATTCGTGCTTGTTTGCTCAACGGGGTGTCGATACTCTGAGATTTGGTTTGGTAATTTGTCAATGTGCATTTCAAGGCTTACAGCTATCACAATAGAATATCGCTCAAGATTTACGGCTAACATAACAGGATACAGCTTGCTATGGTTAAACAACATTATGGTTTGGACATTTAGCAATATACATAAATCTTTGGCTACCAGCTCCATTTGATTAGCAAATTATCTGTTAATGTGTCAGGAAGTGTTTTTGCAGTCCTTGCATAACAGCGATAAAGCAAACACCAAAGGAGAGAGAGGGGGCTTTTCCTGTTTCTCCATCTGCCAGTTTGAGAACAAATCCTATGTGTATACATTTATTACAGCACTGTGCGTAATATTTCTCTGAAGAAGACAATGAACTCTTTCCATGTCCTCTGGCAATAGGACTAGAAATCTGTCAGGCAGGGTTTAGGTAGTGTTACCTGCTAGGTATGGCCGATCCCATGCAGGATTTGGTGACAGACTCTTTGTTGAGTTAATTATAGTTAAAGAGGAAAGAGCAACATGTAGAAAATAATATGGAACACTCTTCTAATCAGAAGTGGGTACCAAGTAAAAGAATAATAATATGAATCTCTGTGTCTTTACCACATAAAAGTATTTTCTTGTTCTGAATCCTGCACATGTTTTTTTTCTTACACTTTTTCTGATATCAGTGTGGTAATTCTATGTGGACAGATTGTTTTGGAGATTGAGTGGCTCACATGCATGAAGGAAGCAAAGTCTCTATAACAATAATGAAAACAAAGGGAACTATTTAAAGACTGGTTAAAAAAGAGGTGCTTTTGGAGCTGAATGTATTTTTGTATGTTTTTAACTGATGTAAGGAGGAAGGTGCCATCCATATTTATGCTTCATTAAATAAGTATAAGGAGACCTGAAAAATAAAAAGGAAAACTGCAGCTTTCTTCCTTGTCAGCATGAAGGAACTTGTCAGTGAGAGATGCACTATTTAAATTGTGCCAGCCAAAAATGGGGGTCAGGAACAAAGCACATGAACAGAGTCCATTTCCCAGATGGCAGAAGAAAGCAAATCTCAGTTATTCAAAGTCAACAAACACTAAATGCTTTTTATGTGGTTCTAAATTCTGACATGAAGAATAGTTAAATTCACCAGCTACTAGACTGGTTTGATATTTTCAGTGTTTCAGAAAATGGAATAATTAATTGTTTCTTCCTTTCTGAAGTTGGAAAACTTCTTTTCATGATGGCTCTAGAAATTCTGGTTTTGTCTGCCTTACAAATACTGTTACTAAAGATGTTTGCAGCTACACCTAAGCATGGACAGTGTGCCTTATTACATCATATCACATAATATTCTATATTTTTTTCTGATTCCATCACAAACATTTTGCTGTGACTTTATCATTGGTTCTTTAAATATGCTGAAACTTCATAAGGGAGATCCTTGAGTTGTAAGGTTTTATAGGATAAAAATACGTTATGTGTTTGTGCTAGAAAGAGCATTTTCTTGATACCTATAGAGAAACTGCAATGATGGTCACTTAATGTTTTTTCATGGTAAGAAATTAGGAAGCGGGGAAGGAGAAAATCAGAGGCATTCATGAATGCTAAAGCTAAATTCTTTTGTGATACAGTCTAACGTCTGCATCATTATACCTTTCTCTTACAGTGCTGGAGTACTGCTGCGAGTTAACAGCTAGACTGGAGTTCTGTAAAACTGGCTTCTGCAGTCACAATGATATGTCTGCTTGCAATAGATTCTTAATACATAGGTAACAGGAAAGAACAACCATCAAATTTTTTTGGTTATTGTCTATTTTAGTTATTGATGTTAAGACATAGCTTCAGTCATCAAAGAATAGTGTGAAAAACATGTTAAACAGCAACTAACGATGCAAACTGTTGAGCTCATTCAAACATGGGTTCTAGTTCAATTCCTGTTATCATTACACTAGGTCTCCTAAATTTGCTTCAGTGTTCTTTGCCTTCAAATGTTCAGTTGGCAGAGTTAGTTTTGGTTTAGTCTGTTATGTTTCACCTGAGTGAATGTTAAGGTATCTACTTTCATATCCAGGTACCCTTTGGTTTTGAAAGTCCATCTACTAAATAACTTAACTGGTTTTAGGTTCTTCTCTTTACAAGAGTGCATAATTGGTTGTTTCTAAACTTATCCATTCCTTACTACAATTTAGGACTTCTCGCTTGCATCTCTGCAGAGTAGCGAAACAGAAGCTGATGGAAGAAGTAAACTAATAAACAGGATTTTAAACTCTTCTGCGCAGAATAACTTTTTGTATGAAGCATTGTAGTCTAGTAGCTGTATTAAAAAAAGAAGTTTAGAACAAAAGATGAATTTCTCGAGAACTGAAATATACATTAATGTGCTTGTACTTTGGGATTAACAGTAATGTGGTTTGGTTTGAAAATTCCGTTGTCTTCAGTATTCTGGTAACATTAGCATGCAGATCATTTGGAAATCCAGAAAATGCTTATATTTGTAACAGGTTTGGGGGGGGAACCCCGAACAACAAAAAACTCCACCACCCCTTCCCTCCCAACAAATTTTGGGTTTCTGCAAGGTGCTGATGTTGATTGTCTTATTAAATACGAGGGAAAGGCAGGAGAATATATCGGGAAAAGTGTCCTCCATGATTTAGTCAAATAAGCTATTGTCAGATGCTCCATTTTTGATTGTTACAATGTGGGTACCATTTCCTGTTGTTCTAGGCTGGGACTTCACTGAATGAAACTGCGATTAAGCATTCTTCCACTCTGCTTATGTAAGATGGCTCAAATCATTCTTCCTTCTAAGTGTCTCAAAATTACTTACCTATAGAGTTGCATTAACTATTTAAGGAAGATTACCACAGGCACATGTGAAAAATTGCTCTGGGAGTCAATGATAGAAAGCATTCCTTAAAAAGCAGGGCACAGAGTTTTGACCCTTTCCTTTTTCACCTCTTTGGACCTATTCTTTCTGTTACACTTGTGAAGAGAAGTCCCTCTTGTAGACTACCACCGTCTTCATGTTATCCTGCTCTTGGCAAAAAATAAAACAAGATTATACACCACCTGTTGTTTTCTTTGCTGGTTGTATTTATTCTTAGCATATATATTCTAAGGCATGTATATGTGTGTGCTTATGTATCAGTTATTCCACTTTTTATGTAATTCACCTAAGAAAACTTACTTTTTGCAAACTAGTTCATTACTCATATGGTTTATAGCATCTTCTTGAATCTATATTCAGTATTTATCCTTGGTAATTTATTTCAGGATAAGCCAACATTTTTTTTTTTTTTTTGTAACCTGCTTATTGACTGACTTTTTTAAAGAATGCTTTCAGCATATTTTGAACATTGGAATGGGAATACATGAATACATGAATAGCAGCAGGGTGATGATGTACATCATGGAAAAGAAGGCTTCAAATAATGCTGTTCTTGAAAATACAGTTCTTAGGTGGACACTGATCAGACTGCTCCAGATGAGCTTCTTTTCAGTGTGTCTGGTCTGCACTTCTCTGATCTTTCTTCTATTTCCTTCCTTACTGTTCCTTCCAAGCACTGAGTCTTTTTCTCCGATGATGTTCTGTTAAGCCTCTTTGTCAGTTTTGTTCCTTTTACCTGTTTAGGAAGTTAGGTGGACTTCCCTGCAGGGAAGTTGGAGGAACTTGAAATTCTTTCCATTTTAGCCAATGAGTTGTCCCAAAATGTTCTCAATTAAATCATTCTGAGCTAGATAGTGGGAGCACCTGCTTCATTTGGTGTCAAGTTCTGTCTTCTTATAGAAGCCTGTTAAAGGTACAGTTATCCACATAGCCTGCCAGTCCTAACTTAGCTGCTCAGGCAGATGTTGTTTTACTGTTTTGCAACACGCTTACTACATACTGGGATGCTTCAGTACATTCATAATGTTAACCAGAAGCTACAAAATATATGTAACAAGAATATAGGCTTGAAATAGAAAGTAGTCTTGAGATGAGTTTGACTGGCATTTTACGCTAATTGAACTTCCCTGATATGTTGTGCACAGTGGAAAAGACATTAATTTTCTGGACACTTGTGTCAACTTAATTTCAAAATTTCTTTCAAAAAAACTTTTTGTGTTGTTCATATTATCCTCAGAGAAAGATATTGGCTTTTTGTAAAAATGAGGAAATCCTCCAGGGAACCACCTTCTGTCCGTGCAGTTTCCTTTGCAGAAAACATGATCATATGAAAAACAAAAGTTTCAGTTGATACAATGCCTGAATTGCTGATAGCCATAGCACTGTTTATGAAGTATTGTATATTTAGAGCTAAATTGCTCAATCACGCTGATTTTTTCAGTCATGATAATTTCTTTTTATTCTCATTGAAAAATAAACACATTTTCTTAAAGAAAATTGGTAGTTATTGCAAATATGTATTACCAATGTCATGTGTAATTAATTGTTATCCAATATCTTCACAGCGTGTATTAGGAAATTAGGATTCGGTAGTAAACTGGCTCAGTAACAGGGAAACCTTACATCGGGAAGCTAGATCAACTCCTTAAATTTATTTCCCTGCTAACACCACTTGCAAGGACAAAATCCTTGTACTGTCTGCTGGGATAAAGGCCATAGTAAAGAAGGGTTATTTAAAAAGTAAGTGGATTGTATTCTACCTTTTTCTTGTCTTATTAGCAGGGCCAGTTCCGGGAATATAGACTGGCAGCATTTTAAATGGAACTTAAGATACTTCGGAATTCCTGTTAATGTGACCTCTTTCCTTTCTTCCTGTGCCGATGCCCTGTATCTTACAGTATACTGAGCTATTCCAGGAAAGTACAGCAGTGAAAAACATGCATGTGGTACACCATACTGGGAGAAAAGTTCACTTGCCAGCTTGTGGTAGGAGGGATGCATATTCAAAAAGGCAGGCTGTAGTTAGCTCCTGCTCTTTACAGCTTTCATAACTTTGCCTTTTATTGTAGTACCCTTTCATGAATATAATTTCACAGAAAACTCAGTTCTATCTATCATTTGGTGTGACCTAAGATTGCAGATATTTTTGCCTTTCTACCTCTGTACAGTGGATACACCAGTGGTATCCAGCTCTTGCCCTGGATGGTTATGGCCACTTAGCCTGTTACTATGCAAGCCCATAGGCCTATCTCACAGAACCAATGTGTTTACTTTCCCTCACGCAATGCAAAATATGTGCACGTTTGTTATGTAACCCAATAGTTACTCATAAATACACTCCACAAAGTGTCACAGCGGGCACATTGAAGCATCTGCTGTCTGGAAAACAAGTACTTGGTCTCAGAAAAGTTGATGGCCAAGTACCAAAAGTTTATGAAAGGCTCTGTGAGCTGTTCTGATTGGTTCTTCCCAGGCAGAAGGAAGACAAATCTTACATGCACTAGAAAAAGAATCTTATAATATCTGCCAGCATATTACATGCTGCCAGCTATACTGTTATTTGGAGGGTTCTTTCTCAAATTAAAAAGTGTTGACTATTTTTAATACAAAGATCACTGTTCCTTTCATGTAATGATTTTGCATTTGAGACAATTTCTCACATCCGTAATAATCTGCTAACACTGGAATTTCCTTTGTGTATTTGGATGCTATTTGTGGCATTCCCTTCTTGATAAATCTCTGGACTACTTTGTTTCAGCATGTGGTAAGAGGAGAGCTGGCTGCTGACAAAAGCTGTCCTGGTATCTAGTGAACCATTGTCTCTTCTCACCATTTCAACATCATGATCTCTGTTCTGTCTCGAGATGTTTCTTTTGGTTGTTACTTTGACAGCTAATTAGAAATAATGTATAAAGCTCATGTAAGTCTGATTTATTTTTTTTTATAAAGCATATTTTATCTCTTCAGTAGGCATCCTTTCTATATCAGACTATAATTTCCATCTTTTCACGCAGTAAAACTGACATATCAAAAAGAGACGATCCTACAGAAGACTTGGAAGTTTTTGAATTGCAGAGCATGTAAATGCCGTGAGATATAAGATTATTCTGTGTTGCAGACTGTGTATGCGCAGATTGTGTATGTGCACGCATTAAGAAAGGATTATGTCACCAAGTCTTGCAGCAGAGTACATGAAATGTATTGTATACCCTCAGATTGATTTTTGATGGCCAGGCAGCTACAGATTTTTGCCTTTGGATCAATGCTTGGTACCTGTTTTCCTGCTACAATTAATGTCAAACTGGAAAATATGGACTTTAGCCAGTTTGGAAGGTCCGTTGTCATTGCAGAAATGTGTAATTTACTACAACTGTAGTAGACAAAACAGATGATGAGCGTGAAAGGAAAGAGACTAATGATTTATCTGAGGTCTTGCCTAGACCTAGAATAGAATCCAAGCATTGTGCTTCCAGTGCAGTGTCTGTTTTGATGGGCTGGTGTGTGACTTCCAAACTGTATTCAGATAGTCTGCTGAAAAATAGTGCAACGTAAGTGTTGCTATGAAATACCCCTCTGCAGAAATTTCTAATTCTTTTGAAATCAGGCTGAACTTTTGATTGGCATTCAAGAACCTGACTGTATTTGGGAAATTTTTACACCTTTGAATACTTTTCTAATTGGCTGGGAAATATTAAGATACATTGAGTTGTACTCTAGGCAATTGTTTATATACTAATTTTTTCTGTAAATTTAATAATCCTAAACCCATGCCCCTACATTGCCAGAATATTTGTATGAAATACTGTATTTATGAATCTTCATGTTTACTCAGGTATCAATTTTAGGACATATTTTTATTTGATGTTGAAAATATTTAATCTCCATAAATCTAGGCTGAAATTAGCAGGAGCTGCAGATAGACAGTGCCTCAAAAGATCATTTTTTTTGTTTGATAGATGTATGACAGTAAGACCAGGAAAATAAGCAGATGGTCAGACGAATCAAGGTCTTGACTGACAGCAACATGGGACCCGGTTCAATTTTTAGGGCTTATTATTAAAATACTTAATATCATATTGAACCTTTACCCAGAAGCCTAGGGGATTTCCATTTTCTTGTAGCTCAGAAATAACCACTTTTTCCAGGTTTGCAACAGTAAGGCAAGGATTTGAAATAGCAGAAATAAAAAGAGGTAACAGGCAAGAGAAAGGAACTACAATAAAATACCAGTTTACAAATACAGAAAAGGCTAAAAAAGCTGGGTTTCCTGTTAAAAGCCTTTGAAAGCCATGCTCCCTGCTAGTTATGCTCACTTCCTTTTACTGGATTCCCCTAGTGTGGTTAATTGCTCCATCTGTTAAGACAGCTAGCAGTTTTTCCTATGCTCTTTTCTGACTCTGATCTAGTTGGCTGTAGTTCACAGCAGCCTCTACGCTTCTTCAGTGACTTCAGAATAAATGACAAATGAAGTCTTTGCTAAAGAAGATGCGGCTCCTGGATTGGAGCCTTTTCTTTACTTTCCTTTAAAACAAACAAACAAACAAAAAAAACTAAAGTGGAGCCTGTTTTGCTTATAACTTCTCTTGTTAACTCTGAAAAATCTACATTTAGTCAGAATAGCATCTTCCTGGTGACACTTCATTACTGGAAAAATGGGTGCCGTTTAGCTCCCCATCCCGGAATGGTTCTGTGTTGTATTTCCCTCTGCTCTACAATTTAGCTGTTTAAAGAAAGGTTCCAAAATACAGCGTGTATCAATTAGGCCTGCTCTGACTTGATCCTTTGTCCTGGTCTAGTCAACGCAGAACGCTTTCATGGCTTTTCACACCTCCATGCTGTGTTCCTGCCCTTTGGAGCTCCTCCCTGGTTTTCAGCACTGAGTATGATTGACCAAAAGACTTGGAGGAGGCACTGGTGTCGTAGGGAGAATGCTCTGGAGCTCTGTCAGGATGAAAGCACTTCCTCTGCTGCTGTAGGCAATTCACAGTGTCTCAGTACAGGTAACCCTGCTTCTGATCTGCGATACGCTTTTTGATGAATCAGTCTTTTATATTGCGTCCACAAATATGTACTGCCAGGGGAATGAGTAAGTCTTTGCATAATGTAACAGGATGGTAGAGTAAATAGTGATGATTAGACCATGTAGGACTTTTTAATGTTTCAAACACCTAAATGTTTTTATTTAATTTTTATGTCTTTTTTTGATTTAGAATTCCAAACATTTACAGAAATGAATCACCGAGTACTTGGATTTTAGTTTGTATGCTTACTACATTTTTCATTTCTAAATTGTGATGGTAAAAGTCCTTGTTTCCCCACAGAAAACCCTCTCTCAGACCTGTGGCTGTTAAAGGTTTGCCATTATAAAATGTATATAATTACCACGCGGCAGCAGAGGAGAATTTATTTGTCTTAATTTATGTAGCTGGTTATCTTTTGGAGTATGCAGAGAGTTCATTTAAGTTGGCTAACAGCTGTGAGAGTAGCAGGTAAATGGTCTGATTACAATAGCCTGTGCTATTAAGGGCAAGGGAGAAAAGGCAGAGAGCTGTAATGACAGCAAGATGTGAGCATAACTGGAGAGAGCCTGGACGCGGTAGTGCTTTACAGCCGCTGGTGAAGCGTTGTGAGTGGGCACACAGGCCAGAGCTGAGCAGCTACGGTAGAATTTCATGTGCTTGTTACAGAGCAATGCTTCTCCCCTCTCATGTCCTTGAGCCTGAGGGGTTTTCAGGACCAAATTCGAATTGCAGGTTTTTTATCTGTTGGCCTCATGCTGAAGTCCTTTTCTCTAATCATATTCAAACAAGTTCTCCTTCAAATTATCAATGTCTTTATGTGCATTTGAAATGATGCTGTCAGGTGGAAAAAAAAATCATAAGGAAATCTTTCTGGGTGTCTTTCATGTGGATTCCCTTCTGAGTGTGAAGAATACGCATTGTAAGTTAGGTTCTTTTTCTTTTTACTTTATTCTGAAGCTCCTCTTATTCTAAAATCTTTCTGTCCTTTCAGGTGGTGGAAGTTGTCTATTTCTACCTCTTTCCTTAGTACTGTTTTTGGTAGACGTCAAATTCTCATCCTTGAATTCTGGCACAACTCATGAGTAGTAGGTTTTGTGGTCCTGACTGGAGGCTTATTTAAGATATTTGTTCCCTGTGGTGAATGGGAGGGATTTTCCAGCTGGCAAAGAAAGCGTACCTTCAACCAGTCAATACATCGGTAGAGCACAGCAGCCCTTGCTTGTAGTTTCATAATGGGACCATCAGTAAAAGAGAAGCATCCTGAAAATAGAAAAATGGATTTTTGACGTAGGGAAAACAACGAAGCTGCCAGCTGCAGTAAGAAAACAGAAGAATTTCTGTGGTCCGGAGGCTTTGTGGACAGGCTCATAGCAAACGTAGATGGCAGTTGGATACAGATGGATACATATTATAGGAAAGGTAGCTCTTCTTGCAGAGGAATCTTTCATGGTTTGAGCTAAAAATATAGCAGACCAGTCCAAAGGGTGGTATAGAAATTTGATATAAGCTGCTTTAATTTTATTTTTTGTTGCTTTCCGCTGTAATCTGGGCTTTTTTGCAGAGTGTGTTTTTAAGGGTCCAGAATTAAGAACATAACCCAAAATTCAACATACGTGCAGAGATAAAATAAACAAGAGGAGAGGGGTGGCAGACTGGAGGAGGTCTCATTCACTTTTGCATGTGAGAACGGAGAGGCTGATGCTCTTTCCTTGTACATGCGTTTTCAGCCACTTGAATAACTGCATGGTAACCACCTAATGGAGGGTACTGGAGACTTTATTGCTCAGTAACAAAACCAACAAATCCAGACCATTATATACTTGATGTCTCCACTCATCTCATTGTTCTATGTGGAGATTTTTATGTATCATTGAGCAGCAAGCACATACCATTGTTAGTTGCGTAAGGTGGTTATTGTCAAACTTAGGAGTGTCACCAGCCAGTATCAATTATTTTGATTCTACACATTTCCAACTATTACGTTTTTTAGTCAGGAGGGGGGAAAATAGAAAATTAATTCTTTGCAATAAGTTAAATCACAGCGTGCATTAAATTTGCAATTACTTCTTCATAGAAGAGGGCATAACAGGAGGTTAGATTATTCAGGCAACATGATCTGCCTCTTTTCCTTCCTTCCCTCACCCTCCAAGTCTAGCAAAAGAGGCTACATTTTTTTTCTAGTGGTTTCCTCTGCTTATTCACCAGTTTTTCTTTCACCCATGATGTTGCTTTCAGAATTGATACTACTTCTCTTTTCAGCAGCACATCTGGTGGGTGTGGGACTTAATTATAACACTTTTAATGATCAGCTCTGTCATTTCTTCTTACAAGACACAGGAAAAAAACCAGGACATGGATGCCAAAGAGTCTTTTTGTTATTTCCTTTCCATCGTTCAGTAGCAGTGAAGCAGAACATTGCAGAAGTGAAATACTAAACCAGAGACTGTGTTAAGAAACCGCGGTTTTTTCTTTATTTTGAGTTTGGTGCTGAAGTCTTCTTTCAGGATGACTGAATGAAATCTTCTGCCACTTGGTCTCAAGAGTTCTTTTTCTGTGGATGTTCAAAAATGAAAGGAATTCACATCCCGTGCCCTGCAATGTGAGATCTCAATGTGAGATTCTTTTTAGGTTTCTCTACTCTCTAAATATTTCCTTTGTCAAATAAGTTTGACATATTGATCATCTGAAGATTTTAAAGCGTTGCATAAATTTTTGTTCAGTCTTCTGGAAGGTTCTATCTGCTCACTTGACATGTAGAAATACTCCATTGTCTTGAACTACAGCTCAAACAGCGTAGGAAATGCAGTAATCGGAGGCACTTACAACATAGACAACGGGGTTTGTAGCTACGCAGCTGCTCTTCTGTGGCAATGCGGATAGTACCCACAGTGTCAATTGAGAAGTGATGGTGTAACATCCTGGACTCTGCTGTAGTGTGTTAGCTCCTGATTTATATGTGTATTTGGGAGGACTTAAGGTTTATTTTGAAGATAGAGGATATTATAAATTACATGACATATCTGCCAAATTATTTTCATATAACAAGATTGTTAAGTTTACCCATTCTTCAAAAAAGTCATAGTGAAGTTATGTTTCTTCTTGTCTCTATTGATAGATGTGGAATTATTTTACAGCTGTACTTTTGGTCTGGAAAAACATCACTTGTGGAGACTATAGAGTGCCTGAATATCAACAAAATATAAACACTAAGTGTTTACTTCAGGTACTGAAGACTTTGAGTACTGGGGCCCATTTAGAATATTTCTGGTTGGTCACTGAGAAACACGGATTATTTCTGGATTGCTTTGCTAGAAGGATCTAACTGATGTTTTGTTGAAGTTTTAATTTCTCAAAATAATAAAAGAACCTAGTCTTGGAGAAAGCGTCATGATAACGTCTGCCTTCCTTATGCTGCTTTCTTATCCTGCTTCTTTCAGTGCTCTTCTTTCTAAATCTATTTTTCCTAGCACTTGCGATGTCTGTTTGTTGTTCCAGCAATACTGGTGTCCAGCTGAGTCTGCGGCAACTTGAATCACTTCATCTCTGAACTCTCTGCGCCCCTGCCCCCTTTTTTTTTTTTTTTTT
>Ga0065711_1003115_pt1 | contig 29659 bp, 21 predicted proteins | sample Hoacrofraction12_FD_59098 | JGI IMG/M metagenome (GOLD analysis project Ga0065711, IMG submission 59098) | Hoatzin crop microbial communities from Cojedes, Venezuela - Epithelial fraction 12 v2 (version 2) | ecosystem: Host-associated > Birds > Digestive system > Esophagus > Crop | place... | reverse complement strand
TATCAGTACCCCCAAGTCCCTCTCAGCAGGGCTGCTCTCGATCCTTTCATCCCCCAGCCTGTATTGATACCGGGGATTACCCCGACCCAGTTGTAGGACCTTGCACTTGGCCTTGTTGAACCTCATGAGGTTCACACAGGCCCACCTCTCCAGCTTGTCCAGGTCCCTCTAGATGGCATCCCGTCCTTCTGGTGTACCAACTGTACCACTCAGCTTGGTGTCATCTGCAAACTTGCTGAGGGTACACTCGATATTGCTGTCCATGTCATTGATAAATATATTGAACAGCACTGGTCCCAGTACGTACCCCTGAGGGACTCCACTCATCACTGGTCTCCATGCGGATATTGAGCCATTGACCACTACCCTTTGGCTACGACCATCCAACCAATTCCTTATCCACCGAACAGTCCACCCATCAAATCCATGGCTTTCCAATTTGGAGAGAAGGATGTTGTGGGGGACCGTGTCAAAGGCTTTACAAAAATCCAGATAGATGACGTGAAGTGATAGATCCAGATAGATCACATGCTGGTCAGCCTGAGACTGTTAGCATGCAAGACTAAAAGCCCCTGAAATTTATTCAGCCCCCAAAGCAAGAACCATGCTGGCTCCCATATCCACTTCCTTCCAACAGTAAAGAGCTCACTACGGAAAAATGTCCGAATCATTTTGGTAGGTAGGTTGTAGGCAATCAGAATTACCTGCAACTACACTGAACCTCTTCTGCCTGTACAGCTCCCAGGCCCACTGTTTTACTAGCATATATCCCTCGCTTCATTCATCTTCAGGCAATAGTGTCACACTGCAAGGTCCACTTATCGCTTCATTTCTGCAGCCATCAAGGCGGATCAGAATGGGAAGCGCCAACTTTACTATTCATGGAGGGGCCTTCTTGACCAGACAGCTTGTCAGGACCACAAGGGAGCATGAATGCAACAAGGAGATCACGTTGTTTTTCATGCAGTGCTCCAGGGGCAGGTCCAGTGGATTGACCCATCCCAATAAAAAGGTGAGTGCTCTCCAGGATCCAGGACCATCACAAGGCTCCAGTGGTTCCCACCGCCACCATCACCCCCAAGTACTTTCTCAAGCTACTGAGTCACCTATAACTGAAGCTAGAACTGTGTCTGGCTTCCTGGGAGAAATTTCTGCTGCAGGTGTAAGCTGCTGCTGGGCCTTTCCACCAAGCTATGAAATACATCTCCCAGATAGACAGGGAAAGAGAAAAGGGAGTTCCATCACCACGGTGCACTTCACAGTAAGCACTACAATTTATAGCACATAAATACTGTATATATACTGCAGTGTTTTGCAGGCAACATTATCATCTCAAAGGGTAGGTAGGAGGTGGGAATAACAGCTTGTAACAACTGTAGCATAGACAGCTGCTTTCTTTGCCACATCTAATGTTGTTTGGGGAGGTAAAATAGGTCTACCAGCAGTGTCCCTGCTTCTGCTACCATACGCTGCAGATCCACATGGGGCTTCTGCTGAATAATTAGGTTGAAAAAGGCATAAGCATGTAAACAATCTTCTGGAGGCTTTCTGGGAGAAATTTCAGACAAAATCATTCATAACTCCAAGCGCATCCATTCCCCAGAAAACAGAGATGTTGTCCTCACGCAGGGCTTTTGCACTGCATTTAACACAGACAGTCTGACCCAATCACTGTGGCTGGAAATCTGGGGACAGGATTAATCTCTAATGCTATGTTTCACAGCTAATGGCATGTTTCTGCCACACACAAAATTATTTCAAAGTTTTCTGCCACCAGAAAAGTCAGTACAAGTTTTCTTACCCCTCCTCCTCCCTTTCCGCAACCTGATTATCAGCCACATGGTCCCACTCCCTCCTTCGTCCTTGTGTCAGACCCTTCATAGAAGCCAGTTCAGCTCACTAATCTGACAGAAAGTGCTTTCTTAGACTCTGTTCTGGGGGAAAACTTTTGGCCAGGTTTATTTTTCTGCCAACTTTGTGAGTTTAATCATCCTAGCAGGAGCTGACTAGCAAAACCAAAATCAAAGCTGACAATAGCTGTACCACCAAAGACATATAAACGAAAAGTAAAAACGCTCAGGATCAGGAAGACATTGGATCAGCTCTGCTGCACTATTGAACTGCACCCTCCATTAAACATGGAGCATCTCATTTTAGACTTCCTTATATTAGACAGATAAGTAATTTCTCTCCTACAGCCCACAGGATATAAGAAATTATATTTTCACTGGTCTAGTTTATTCTAGTTGCTGGATAGCTTGGTGCTACTGGCCGAAAAAGTAGCTTTTTTCTCATTTGTTCTTGGAGTTTGCCCTGAGGAAGTTTGGCAGGATGCAGCGATGACATCTGTAATGGTAGCAGCATGGGAAAGGACTGACAAGGTGATCCTGGTTTAGTAAGTGGAATCACACTGGACTTACGCAGCCTTAAAGAAACCATAACCTATCCCAGGATTTTAGCATATCGATAAACAGAGGCTTGAAGCATTTGTCAAAGCTTTTGCAAACTGTCTGTAGCTGGAATGGGACTTAGCCCATACTGTAGGACTATTGCACACAGAGACACCATGTCTGGTCCTGGAAGCCTCTGAGGTCCCGACAAGCACAGCACAGAGGTACGGAGAGCAGATCACTCTCTGCTTGCCCTGTTCTTGTTTGCTGCTGGTCACTGCTGGTGACAGTGTAGCATCATCACAGGTCTCTGCTCTGACCCACCAGGGCTGCCTTCATGTCTAGCCTTGACACTCTGCAGCCACAGCCAAAGAGTGGCCAGAAGCCTTTCTTGACTCCTTCCTTCTTTTCTGCTCTGAGATCTTAGAGCAAAGAAAGCTTTGCTTTTCCCTTTAAGAATGTCAGATAGAGAGTCTTCCACATTGATGTTTGAGCAGCAATGGAGGAGAATTGCCATGGTTACAGCCTCATTTGTGGACTTGGGGAGAACAGCAGGATCCATGGAGCCAAAATCAAAAGCTCACTTGTACATCAGAGAGCCACAACTGGAGATGAGTCAACATCAGAAGGAAAAGAAATTGCTTCTCCCACGACACTTAATGCCAAAAGCGACAGATGGGAAACCCAGCATTGCATCAGGGCTTTGAGAAAGGTGAACACAATTACTCTCGTTAAAAGGCTTAGGAAAATATCTAGCCATCATCAGAGCCAGCAGGAAAATACAATCCAGTGAACCTCCTCCTTGAGGGTAAAGTCTGATTATTCTCTTAGAAGTGCAAACTCCTCCAAGCAGTTTTCTTTGCTCCTTATTTTGCTTCAGTCAAAAGTTGTGAGGTTGTAAAGGCCCCACGTGTCTCCTGGCATCTTTCTGTGCAGGAGGCTGCAAGAGGAGCTCAGGGTAGAGCTCAGCCTGGAAGACACAGGTCACCTGTGTCAGCATTCAACTCGTGAGTGTGACCTCACACAGTCACAGCACAACACTGCATGTCCTGGCTGCCCCTTTGGGTAGTGATTCCCTCTCAACAGAAGCCAGCTGCTGAGAGGGAATGATGTCCTTGCATGGACAAATGGCTCTGTTTGTCCATGCAAGGTCACCACCATCAGCCCAGACTGGTATACCTCTAGAGCTAGATACAGGCTATTTCCCTGGGGCTGGAGTCTGTAGATGTGCTCCCTCCACTCACAGCAGTAAGAGTGGGTACAACCACGAGGTCCCCAGCTAACAAACACCCTTATTTTTGGTGGTAGCTCCCACTGTGATGCACTTTGCCTGCAGAGCAGTCAGATGTTCACCCATACTCCAGCTGTACAGCACCACCAAAGCTTCTCAGCACCAAATATCCCAGCAGCAAAGCTTTTCCAGTGGTCTCATTGCTGGAAAGCTGGCCACATTCTTGTGGGCAGTGCAAAACACGATTCAGGGCTTCAAGGGATGCTTCCCACCAGGCACAGACAGGTTGTCCACACACCTGGGTGGATCAACAGATGTGGATGATCTTGCCTTGTGGGGCTGTAAGCCAAGTTCAGGAAGTGCTCTGCAAGCTTCTCTACCATCTTTGGGATGGAAAACCCCTCCAGCAGAACACAAACCAATTTCATCAGTCAGAGCCCTTGGAAAGCATCTAGAAAGCAACAGCAATCCACCACACACTTCTAGGGGTTGCTCTTCACGTGGGCTCCTTTTCCAGGCTTCTTACAGCACAAGATGAAGAAAAACAGCCTCATCCCCTCACATTTCATTGGCCAGCTAAGCAGTCTGAGCATGCAGAAGAGCAAGGGAAGACCCTCCCCTGGTGCAATATGCCTGACCTCTGCCATGCTGCACACGCGCCTGCGTGATAAGCTCTGCGCCTTTGAAATCTGCTTGCCCCCACCAAGGTACTAGCAGTATAACAGCTTACAAGCTCAGAGAGAGCACTTCTGCTTGTGTAAATCTTCCTGCTTCCCACGAAATCCATGTATTTACAGCACCAATTTAAACTGTTACGAGCACTATCTTACTAAAAGCATATTTGTGCTATTATCATTGCCATGCACAGTTAATTGCTGTACAAATATTTGTGCTGCCCACATTCATCACCAGGCTGCTGCTGCCTCTGGGTGAACTCACTCAAAATCTGATGTGTTTTCCCAAGACTGGATATCTTAAAGGGGATCTGTCCGTTTTGCACAATCGGAGAAATACAGCACTCTGATCCAAAATTCCCTTTCACTGGAGTCCCACATGAAATTCAGAGCAACAGGGATCATTCACTTCAGAGGATTCACTTCACAAAGCATGTTGGAGCAAGATGAGATCCAGTCTTCCCAGGCTATAATTTTGGACCAAGAAGGGAGGCTGCGTTTACCTTTCCTCTTGTCAGTTCATCGTGATTTGTTTAGATTTATCACTAGTCTTCCTGCTCCTGTCTCTCTTTCTCCTTTCTTTTTTAATTAGGCCATTGAGGCCTTGTTTTCAAAAACTGTCTGGATCCCAACAGAAGATTTTAAGTCTCAGACATCAAATGGCAGGCAGTTTACTAGAGTTAATTATGGTAATTTTTGCTTAGTAGTATCTTCCCTCTGCAGAGTCGAAACTACTTAGAAAAAGCCCCAGCCTCAGGCATGAATTTCTAAGAATATATTTTTTGCCATTTACTATTTTACAAAGTTAAGTAGCAGCAGAAAGTTAAAACCCACAGGGGAAAAGAACTGACGAAAAGAATAAGCTTTCAGGTGCTATACATCATCACAGGATACACAACCAGACCATGTTGGCCTTTCGCAGGTATGAGGCACCACTCTGCTGAGCTGCGGTACAGGCTCTGGGTCTCCTACAGCAGCCCAGTTTCCTACCATGGCTATCAAGGTTGCTCTGAATTGCACAGAAGCACAGACAGCCCTCTAGCCAACTGCCGGGCAGAGAAGGCACAGAGGTGTCCTGGAACCACGAACAGTCTGGGCATGGGGCCTGGGTGGGTTGTCAGCTGCAGAGCACAAGTATCTGGCTGTCCCACAAGGCTGCTGGCCCGTCTGGATGCAGAGTGTTTCGTTACCCACTGCATTCAACCCCTGCTGCACACAACCAGGACATCCCATGCGTATAGACATCAGAAATATCATAAAAATAACAGAAAATCACTCCCAAACACTTCTATAGGCTGACTGCATGCAGCAACAGGGCTTTCAAAATGCCCTGACTAAAGCTAATGCTGCGTCTTAGCAAGAATTAAGCCTGTGGGTGAGACCATGTTGCATGTTAAAAATGACAGGTCCTGTGACACAAATGCCAGCTTACACATCCCCTCTTGGTTATTCCAGATAAATCCCCCGCGGAGCCCAGGCTTTGCCCCAGCCCCTCGGCGGCAGCACCCTTACACACTGTTGGGTCTTCTATACATGCAGCTGCATTACCTAAACCTTCAACCCAAGCTTGTAGCCCAGTATGAACCAAAATGAACACAATGATGGTGCTCGCAAAAATGATCCATTACAAAGAGGGATGGATTTGATGTAAGCAGGGAAGCAAGCTTCTTGCACAAGGAAAAGAGACACGTGTCCCTTCCCATAACAGCAAGTCAAATGGTGAGGAATTAAAAGTTACTTTCCCGATGCCTGGGCAAACCATCACCCTGCTGCCTGCAGACTACTCAGCTTTGCATGAGTTAAATATCTTACTTTCTGCCCCCATTTTTTCTGTTGCAAATCAAGGTTATTAACCTCTATCTGTTTTCCAGGATTTCCTTCTAGGTTCTCACAGAAAAAAATTTCCTTCTGAAGAGAAGTTCACCACCTGGAAAGGAGAGGATAACAGAGGGAGTACTGACAGTTTGGCTTTGATTTCTATGGCTACAGAGTCTGCCCAGGTAATCTGGGGCTTTAATACACAGATTCTTTCTTTTATTAAGGCTCTGAAAAGGTGGCACTTTTATCAATTACTGAAATATGTAATCTTCAGGTCTGCTTTGCTACTGCAGAGTTTGTTTCATCTTCAGGCTCCTCTTTTAGGCAATTTAGCATTTCATCTGGGAATCTAGAAACCATTTGGAGCAGCTAAAGTCAAACTTTCAAATATTTATTACAAGATGGGTTCAGAGGCAGGTACAAGAATGTAAAAGACAAGTTCAAAGCCTACTGCATAGCCCATCTCAGAGCTGGAGGAAAAGGGGAGGTGGGGAGGAAAACCTGTATTTCTAATTTAATCAAAGGCAAGCATCTAAGCAATCACTATGGTCCTTTCCTGAAGTTCTCATTCTCTGGATGATGCAGCTGTTTGGTTCCCAAGTCATCTGAACAGCTTAATCATTGTTTAGTGTAAAAGAAAGTAATTGATTTTTGAAGTTACACTAAGACATTTCACAGCATTGAGAAAATCACCCAGATTTTCAAGAACATCTTTTTAAGTACAGTTTGCCTTTTTCAGCGAAGTAGATCTGGGTCTCTGTCTACTTTCAGACAATGAAATTCTGGCTCTCCGCAGGCTTCTTTATATGCAAACGTGACTTGGTTTAAGTTCAGATATAGCTGATGCTTTAGGTCAAACGGATCCTGCACAAGAACAGTTAGATGACCCTCAAGGCCCCTTCCAGCTCTTTTCTGTACAATTCTGGAATAAACATCAGGCTTATTTCTCTTCTCACCAACCCCTCCTTGAATGCTACAGCCAACCTAGAAAGCTGCCAAGCAGCAGACAAGAATTTGATATTTGGGGGTCACAGCGTGATGAAGGCTCTTCAGCACACATGTGGCTTCACCCCAGGCTACGTGCACTGCTTTGAGCATGCTTGCCAGTCATTAGAGGCTATGGGACAATGACAGGCTGGTGTGCTTTGTGGATTTGAGGCACTGAAGAGAAAAGGAGCAGCGGAAAAGACACCAACTGGCAGGGATAAAGCCAAAGAGCTCCATTTCCCAGGCCATGCAACTGGGCTGTCTGAGCCGAGACCTTTTCTTTCAGCAGCTGTGGGCTGCGCCATTTCCCTCCCGTGCCAATTACAGAGACCAGCCAGCCCCTTCAACAAAACACCAGGACAACTCCTGCAACAGTGTCAGTGGTAGGATCAGCTGAGGCAGGGAGTAAACAACCATTGCTCCCTGCCAGGCTGCAAAACCCATCTAACCCCCAGGAGCAGCGCCCAAGGATCAAGCATCTGTGATTCCTTATGCCTGCCTGAGAGCCAGCTCTGCTTTCTCAGCACAGAGCCTGTCTCCTGTCACACTCGTTTACCACAGGTTTTTGGAGTCTTGTCCTCCCCACCTCCTGCCCTTAACCTCACAGGGAAGCACAATGATCAAAACTGCGAGAAAAGACTCACCTTCACTGCATTAACCATGCAGTGAACGAGAGAGTCCAACAAGGGAGTGGTGGGAAAAACTCAGACAGCCTAAAAGTCCCCCTTGGAGAAACCTGCAGGGCTTAGCTGTCCAGATATGCTCTCTTCTGCAAATCCAGACATGCTGAGAGTAATTTCTGCAGTACCACTTCTCATGTCACACTTCAAATCTTCCGCTTCAGGACTAGAAGATTAGAGCATATTAAAAAAACCCCAGATCATACTGATTCCTAGCTCTTAAATAGTGGTTTTTATCCACAAATCAAGGTACTTCACACAGAATAGCTCAGAGTTATAACAAGGTCCAGGGCTGTGCTAATAGTCAATGGAGAAATCTCAAAGTGCTGTGTAGAAATGCTCATGCTGTGGGGTCAGCATCCACACTTAGGAATTTCAGTTCCCTTTCCCAGTTCTTATTTCCCAAATTCCGCAGTGTGCGTTCAAGAGCAGCTAGTGCAACATCTGATGGAAACTCTCATCCCAGATGTTCACTCTCCTCACAATCTGCCCAACTGCCGCTTGTGGGTTTAATAACCAAAACACAAAAGATGACAAAAGGCAGCAGTCGCCTTCTGGGTTGCCATCAAAAAGCCCTCCTTGTTCATTAACCAGGTGTCTCCTCGATGCCACCTCCAACCAGGGCAAAAAAAGTACATTAAAGAGATGCAGAGCATGACTTTCTTCTCATGGATTAGTCCAGACTAGAAGAACTGCTTCATGTCCCTCACAGCCGAGACAACACCTACAGCAAGTCAGGGCAAGATTTCCCTTTCTACATCATTTCAGCAATGTCATCACATTCTTCTTGGACAAAACATGCCCCTTGGGTCCAGGGAAAAGGCTTTCTATGTATCCCAGCTCATAACACTCGTTGGGTTTGGGGACATAAATATATAGGGAAAATAACCGTACTGGTGAAATCACAGAATGCTAGGGGTTGGAAGGGACCTCTGTGGGTCATCTAGTCCAACCCCCCTGCCGAAGCAGGGTCACCTACAGCAGACAGCACAGGACCTTGTCCAGGTAGGTCTTGAATATCTCCAGAGAAGGAGACTCCACAACCTCCCTGGGCAGCCTATTCCAGTGCTCCATCACCCTCAGAGGGAAGAAGTTCCTCCTCATGTTCAGATGGAACTTCCTCTGCTTCAGTTTGTGCCCATTGCCCCTTGTCCTGTCACTGGGCACCACTGAAGAGTTTGGCCCCATTCTCCTGACACCCATCCTTCAGATATTTATAGGCATTTATAAGGTCCCCTCTCAGCCTTCTCTTCTTCAGGCTAAACCAACGCAGCTCCTTCAGCCTCTCCTCGTAGGAGAGATGCTCCAGTCCCCTCATCATCCTCGTAGCCCTCCGCTGGACTCTCTCCAGTAGCTCCTCATCTTTCTTGAACTGGGAAGCCCAGAACTGGACAGAGTACTCCAGGTGAGGCCTCACTAGGGCAGAGTAGAGGGGAAGGAGAACCTCCCTCGACCTGCTGGTCACACTCCTCCTAATGCACCCCAGGATGCCATTGGCCTTCTCGGCGACGAGGGCACACTGCTGGCTCACAGTCAACTTGTTGTCCATCAGCTCTCCCAGGTCCCTCTCCGCAGAGCTGCTCTCCAGCAGGTCAGCCCTGAGCCTGTACTGGTGCATGGGGTTGTTCCTCCCCAGGTGCAGGACCCTGCACTTGCCCTTGTTGAACCTCATCAGGTTCCTCTGCGCACAACTCTCCAGCCTTTCCAGGTCTCGCTGAAAGGCAGCACAACCTTCTGGTGTATCAGTCACTCCTCCCAGTTTTGTGCCATCAGCAAACTTGCTGAGGGTACACTCTAGCTCTTCATCCAGGTCATTGATGAAGAAGTTGAACAAGACTGGGCCCAGTACTGACCCATGGGGAACACCACTAGTCCAACTAGACTCAGTGCTGCTGACGACAACCCTCTTGGTTGGGTATGTTTGCCTTTCCCTTCATCCCACAGTTCTGAAAGCCTTGGCAATGGGCACCTGAAATTCCGTGGCTTGATGTCCAGCTGAAGTCATTTGTCCACAGAATAAGGCAGAGCCCTCTTCTTCCGCAAAAAACAGAACAAGAAAAGGGAAAGGTGTTCAAATGCATGGAAAACTGAACACATACTTCAGCTCTCCCTGCCCAGGATCTGTTCAATCTGAGCCTCCAGACCTCCCTCACAGATACAAAGAGGTCACCTGCTCCTTTGCCCAACCGCAGCCAAAATCCTGCCCAGAGCTGGGCCTCAGCACAACACCCTTGGACCAGCCAGCAGCTAACATCATCACACAGCTCTGTCCCAGGAGAGAAGTCTGTGCTGGGAAACTATTCACTTGCCAGATGCCAGTGACCTACAGCCACTGATTTCACCATCTGTTTTAGTATTGCTGCCTTTTTATCTACTGCCTTAGCTTTGCTTGGGGTTGGGCTTCCCCCCACCCCACTCCTTGTAGTAAGGTTGCTTTTATGGCCAGACCTGAATGATTTCTGTTCACAGAGAAGCCCCAAGGCCAGTTTGGTTAATCAACAGCACTTACCTGATGCCATGCTCTCCTTTGGCTTGTTAAGAACTTGTGCTCAAAAGAGTTTCCAGCTGCCAAGAAATCAATTGTGGTGGCTATAGGAGATACAGAGGAGACAGATACAGGTGCTCTCTGCAGGCAAACGTGCTGATTAAAAAGGTTCCCATCCCATGGCTGTGTTGCCACCTGCTAGCTCTCTTGCCTGCACAATACTGCCAGCGGAGGAGTCTCTGCAGTTTTCCTTAGTCTAATTGATGGAAAATCAGCATGAGGAGTTTCAAGTCCATTTTGTGGCTATGTTTGCACAAGCTGGTAGGCTCTCCACACAGCAGATCGGTGCAAGCTTAAGTGAGCCCTTCCATCAGCAGTGCTGGGGCAGTCACAAAGCGCTGAAGGGCAGACAACAGGGTGGCTAGCATCTGCCACCCAGACTAGTAGATGTAAAGGAAAAGGCACTTTGAACTCTTCAAGCTGTTTGGAAAATAGTGACTCAGGCCCTCCTCAGACTACTCGCTGTGATAAAACCCATTCACTCTCCACTGCCTGTGACTGTGTCCCCAAGCCTCCCCACAGCCAACATCACTGTGCAGGCCCACGTCAGCAACTCTCATTGCCCACCTCCAACGCCAGTAACTACCACCTGACGACACCTCTTGTGCCACCTGGTGCCATACCCCTGTTTCTGATGACAACCTGGAGCCAGAGCAGGGTGGACAGCTTGGCAGCAGCAGGGTCTTCCCTTTGGGAGCACCGGCTCTGTGCTACCCCCTACCCCTTGAAACACACATCTGCCCATCTGCCTGCTCTCCTCAATGCTGCCTGAGAGGAGCTCCCTTCCTGTGCTTGGTTTCTCAGCTGCCATGGCACCACCTGGCCACCTGAAGAGTCCATATGCAAAAGGCTCACAGTACTGTTTCAATTTTTTCTGCTCCAGAAGCACAGAAAGGTGCTGTGAGATGGCAGCTGTCTCAATATCACACTGCAGCTCTGAACCCAACTCTGCTGCAAGGGCAAGTCAACATTGGTCAAGTCATTTGAACTAGCCATGTCTCATTCAACGATCTGTCAAATGAGGTTGATCATACCTCACTAGGTTGCAGTGAGCCTTAGTTAATTATTTTGATGCACTTGAAGATTTCTAGATATTTGTTATACACACACACATAGGCAAAACATCGGTAATTCTGTGAGTGCCAGCCCTTGATTGAGTACATCAAGAAGTCTCTAGCAACTAGCATGTGGTTAGCAAGTAGGAAAGTACCAAAAGCATCTGTGGACAGATGACAAAGTGCCCCATTCTCACAGATACTTGTCCTGTACTTGGGAAGTACCCTACCCGTCTCTGGTTAGTGACTGTCCAGCTTACAAGCAAGAGCTGCCTTTATGAATGCAGCAAGATGATGCTCCTGCATAATCAAAATTAACCAATTATGTTGTGCAACAGCTTATTCATTTTGATGTGCATATCTAAATAATTATTACAGGTGTATGCAAAACAGGCTCTAGCTTAATGGGCTCCCTATTTTGTTTGGTTTTGGCCAGAATGATTGCCTACAAAATAAAGTTAGAGAGCTTTAGGCAGTTGTTATTGCTAAAAAACACAGTTTGTGGGAAGGAAGGAATTTGCAGTGGGGAAAAGAAGTCTCATTTGAATAACAAAACAATTTTTGTTGATGTTGTTGCTTATGAGCTATTTAAGCCCTGGGGTAGGTAGAAAAGGGGAAATAAAAGGAATTTATCTATCAAACATTTTAAACAGATAGTATCAATGATGAAAATCCCATTCTGAGTTTAAGCAATGAGCAGCACATCATACAGTTTCTGAGAAGGAAATTAAAACACAAGAGAACTTAATGAGGTATGAAAATATTGTAAAAAATGGTATGTATTTTTTGAAAATAAACAAAGTAACATTTCATCCCCCTTTAAGCTCTCAAGTGTTTTAATTTATTCAGCCAAATTCATCATCATCACTGTTAGAAAGGTTCAGAAAATAAGATGGCATTTAGTTTCCTTCCTTCAAGTCACAGGGAGCAGCACTTCCAGTGCAGAGCTTGAAGTACATGAGACACAACACCCCTCTGACCCCAGCAGACCTCATCCTTTCTTGCTCTGCTTCATTTGAAGAGGGTAGGGGTTGTACCTAAGACTCAGTCTTTGCTCCAACTGGCTCTGCAGCCCACAAACAAAATGAGAAATAGCAACCTGAGGCCACAAGCAGATAGGTTGGGGATGCACCGAAAAAAAGAGGCCACATTGACTGGCAGTGGTCACAGCAGAGTGGCTGCCCTCACGCCATGCTGACTTGCAGGGCAGAGACCTCTGTGATCAGGATATTTGCAATATAATTATGATATCTGAGAATAAATAAGGCTCAGACACTGTGCACATGACACCTCAGATCAGTTTTCAGCTCTAGCATGAAGCTTCATTGCTTAAAATCCGTCTTGGTCCCTCACTTCAACCGTTGTGTTCTGCTTCACCTTAAACGTTCACTAAAGTCATTTCTGCTCACTGCACATAAAACAGTTTTGACACCAGCTCTATTTCCATCTTTGGCTCCATATAAAACAGCCATATTTTAACAGTCCAACATTCATAGCAGGCAACAAGCTGGGCACTCAAAGGTCGCAGGTATCCCAACCAAGCAGCTCCTGCGTTAAACTTGTTTCTCACAACCAAGCGTGGAAGAGATCAGAGTCCCCTCCGTCACTTGTACATGCAGCCAGGCAGGGAAGTCAACAGTAAAAAAGAATGAGGAAAAAATACATGAGTATTATACTATTTACATGGAAGTGTATGTGCAGAGAGGCCTTCAGATTTCAGAAGTCTGTCACTGTTTAGGAAAAATAAAATGTCTCTTTTATAATCTGAGGAGTTAGTCGTGCTTGCTTTTGTGGTTTGTTTTGGTTTTTTAATATTCTTTTAAAAACTAGTAAAACCAAGACTTATTGCAGACATTTCACAGGACACATTTGCAACATTTAAATTACAAAGACCAATCTTTCTTGACAGACATCTTTGATATATTTTGATTTTAAAATTTTTTAAAAGTTAATTCTTTATATAGAAAGGGTAAAACATTTCAGGTAACTGCTTTGCAAGTGGTGACTTGTTATAAATGGATCAGTGTTTTCTTCCAAAGAAATACCCAAAGATATTCCTAATTAGCGGTAGGCTAATCACCACAAAGCCTCCCACCTTCAGCAGTGACATGCTAAATCACCCCCGCTTGCAACTTCTAGCGCTTCAGAAAAGCCAGAAGTGGGAAGGAGGAGCAGAGAGAGGAGTCACCGCCTGCTTGCCTGGGAACGAGCTGCAGCTCCCACCATCGCCAAGAGGTGAGTCCCAGCCGGCCCCTCACACGCTCGCTTGCCTCCCACCCTTCCCTCCTGGCCAGCTCCATCTTCTCACCGTCTGTGCCCATCACAGCTCTTTTCTCCCACTTCTCCACCGCTGTTTTCATTGCCTTGGTCTTCTCCGCTACGAGCCTGGGTATTCCCAACAGCACAGTTTAGCCAGAGCCTTTCTTTAAAGGCTGCTCTAGCCCGCCCACCAGTGAGCACCAGCTCCCTGCAACCAGACAAGGACATTGCTGCTTGCACACAGGTATGTGTTACAGTCAAATGTTGAAGTTTCAACATTTCCAATGCAATTCTGTTATTTAAACAGAAACAAAGTGGTTTTGACTTTGTTAAAAAGCAGCAGGAAGCTTTGGTGGAGAGGAGAGCTGCGTCATGACAGTTTCTCTTCTCTGCTCAAGATCGGGTTCAGCATTTCTCCCTCTTGCCATCATTTGTCTCTTGAGCCGCTAAGCTCAGGGGAGTGCAGACCATGCAGCTGGCTCTGCAGGGGTTTCTCGACTCATAACTATGCCCAGATATTATGCAGGATTATCAGGAGATCCCCCAGATCACAGATTTTCTGGGGAATCCCAGGTTCCCCAAGTCACCAACACGTGACACAGGCAAAGGCAGTGGAGAGACCTCCCCCCCTGGGGGGCAGGTGCCTCCCTTGGGCTGGTCCAGACCTGTCCCCATGGAGCTGGAGCACCCCAAGACCCCTGTTTTTCTCAGCCAGCTTTGGGCTTCGAGCTCTGGTCCAGCTGCAGCGCTGGAGGCTGTAGTAGAGATGGGAACTGCAAAGCGAGTTGCCCAGGAGGCTGATTCAGAGAAAGAGCTTAATTTAGCCTCTCTGAATCACCCTGCAGAGGAGATGGCTGCTCTCTGACTATAAAAGGGACTGGAAAAATTAGCAGAAAGTTTGCCTCTGTGAATCCCTGTCCCCAGCATCACACACAGTCTGCTTCAGGGCTTAATCCACATGGGCCAAATCTTAAACTGTTGCTGTGTTGTCAACCAAACAAAACAAAAACGGCTGGGGCAGGGCAGAGAGTAGCAGGCACTGCTTTCATTACGGCACTACACACCATCTGAGTTAAAACATCATTAAAAGCAGCTCTCCATGCCCCCGGGAGCTGCCTGCGCTCCCTGTCCGGGGGCCAGGTGGAAGCAGGAGCCCAGGGCTGCGTCTGAAGTCTGGGGACAAGCTCAGCGGTGGCACGGGCAAGCAGCAGCACCAAGGCTTTGAGAGGCAGGGAGCACCCCGGCAGCCTGCCAGTCAGCCCTGTGCCCACTTAGGAACCTATAGAAAGTCAGGGCTCATTTGTCTTGTTTTATATAAGGGATCCTGAGCTATTATTAAACCACAGAGAGAAACTTAGAGGGGAAAAAAGGTTCCCAGACTCCAGCTCTCAGGTCAGCCTCTAACATCCAGAACATTTCCTTGCCAAAAAAAAAAAAAAAGCTTGAGAAGGGGGTTAATGGCTGGGAAATGGACTCAGGAGAGCTCTCGCTGTTTCCATTTTTCTTCTGGAAACCTGCCAAGGGGTTTTCTCAGGCTGATAAACTTCAGGAACAGGGCGTGCATGCTCACACTGTCTGTGGATTAGTCTGTCTGCACCCGCCTTTCCTTGTATCCTCCTCCTTCATGACCTTTTAAACTTGGCAGTCAGTTTTGAACAGAAGTGGTGAAGGAAATCTGCTCTCTGTCCTTGCCAGAGCCATGCAGTTATGACTGTTTATCTGTGCCTCAAAAAGCCTGTGCTCAGCTAGGACAGGCACATCCAGAGGGAAAGGTGCTTTGCTCCTTAGTGATGGGCAGGTCGGTCCTCTCAACCCCTCTGCATTTCTGTGGACCAAGAAAGTGCCATGGGGATGCTCAGGGCTGACGTGGGGACCGCAGCCTCATCCTCTGCCCAGGGACATGAACATGAGCAAGGAGAAACACAGGGGCTGCTGTCAGTGCTCTGCAGGGAGCCAGATTTCTCCACCCAGAACAGGATTTGCCCTCTAATAGCACCAAGCTGTGCATCAGGAGTCTGCTGGGTGATGTGTGGTGAAAGCACAAGGCAGACTGTGACACTGGCATCATCTCTGACAAGGTTAGTCCAGGTATTTATTGGTCTGAGTTGCATTCATGGGGTCTGATCCACAGCTGCAAATCCAAACCCTGGAATCAACATAACGCTAAGTTTCTTTTCCAGGAACCCCCACCATCCCTTGTGCCTGTGCCACACGGAAGCACAATGGGCAGCTGTTGCCATCACCATAATGTCAACGAACAAAACAAACTCCATTGAGAAGCTGCGCCACATGCTCCACGTCATTACCTGAAAGAATCCTGTGCATTAAACCCTCTTTTTCACCAGCTTTGCTTCTGGAAAATGATTGGAAGTGTAAAGCAATCTGAAAAAGTGAATGTTTTGCAGATCAGACACTGCTCATCGCAGAACGTTACAGCTCCTAAATTATTAATAGTAAAAAATGAGGTGTCCCAGAGCTGCTCATTTCTGGGTGAAGGAGAGTAGGAGGGGGGTAAGATGAAAGGATTGTGCTATTACAGGTTATTTTTATCCAATGTTTCTATGCTGCTGTCATTAGCTAATTGATGACACAGCCTGTTTAATATTATGTCTGCCTTTGGTATTTATAGCTCACCAATTGCTGTAATATCTAGGTGCTACTAACAAGCTGCTCTCAGATGAATTCGCATGCTCATGGCTGGATTCTTTGGTGCAAGGAAGTTCAACTTCCTTGCAGTCAGCTGGTTTACACTAACCAAGGATTTACACTAACCATGCCTAGCCTGCTTAATCATGTATGGTGATGCTGGATCCCACTTCATCCAGTACCGGGATGCAGCAACAGTAGGAACAAGGCACCATATTGCAAAGCACAACGGCAGTCGCTCTTAGACACTTCTGACATTTCTCCTGCACTTGCCACCAGAAGATTCAGGACCAATTCTGCAGTAAGAGACCTCCAAGCATCATCATCACTTTCAGCAGGGCCAGGAGCAACTGAAGCCAAACTCTCAGGCATTTGATCCAATCACCAGTTCCCTGGAGAGAGGGGACAGAGAGAAGAGGGGCCGATTTCTAGGTGACCGTCCAGTCAAATACCTCCCAAATACCAATGATCTCTTTGTACGTGAATTCACAGCACCGAGCAGTGACATCCCAAGTTGGCCGAGGTTTGGCACTCGTGGCAGATGACACCAACCTTTGGGCAATGCTGCTCAGTGAGAGAAGCAGCATTGTCCACACTTTGAATGTCAAAGCTGCTCTCAGCTGTGACAGACAGACACCAAACAGCTCAGCTAGACTTTGTTTAGATCCTCTCATTCCTACGGTACATTACCAGGAAAAGAATATATCTCAGTATATATCAATTTCTCTTTCTACCGCCTACCCTACAGCTTCCGTCTGACAATGACAAATGCACAGTCCCCAGGACACCATGTTCTGGAAGAGCTTGTTGCTAGAGATGCAGGTCCCTTGGGCTGCTGGACATCAGCAGGTCCTGTTGGTCTGTGGGACTCAGCAGAGCTTAGGACAGGGATTTAGCAACTCAAGACCCACCAGGAAGAGGCCGCAGACAAGAGCCTGGCTGCCTCCAAGTGCAATAGGTGTGGTTAGCTACCAATGCGCAGGAGTGGTTAGCTCCAGTAAAATGGCAATTTTCTGCTAATTGTAAACAACATTGGTGCCCATGTCTTTCATTCCTACCTTTACTGAGTAAACTTTAGAAATAATAAACTGTGGAGAGAACATTTGAACTTTTATTGTACAGGGTAAATGCTCTATAACATTAACAAATCAAAAAACATTACTTCCTGAGTAGCAAAATGCCAGGCCATTTAGATTAGCCATGCTTACATTCCTGCTGTGATCAGTGTGTAATTGTCCACCAGCAAAGAACAATCTCTCAAAATTAGCGCTTGTCACACAGCTCCAAACTGCCGAGCTGCACTTAACAGGGTTTATAGCTGAAATGCACAGAAATCCGCTTTTGACCCCGAATCAAAGAATAGCCTTTCCAGTGGCACGCTCTCTGCACCTGCCCCCTGCCTCCTTTTCATCCATCCTTCACAAGGGGATCTAGTCTGACCTTAAAAGCATCTCTGTTTTATAGAAACTGGCACATTGCAAAGCAGCTGCATGTGACCCACTGACTGCTCCCCCTGCAAGATCTATGGGGACTCCAGGGACTGATGTGTCCTGGCTCAGCATTACTTTACGATGGTCACTGTGCAGAAGAGACAAGTCATGAGACAGGGCTGAGGCTCAATGACAGCTGAAGGGGTCATTCCCCTCCCACCACCAAGCCAGTTCCTCAAGGCACCTGAGGTTACAGTGGCTGGTCTGGCTGGAGCATCTCTCATCACAAGCAAACAGACCAGCAGCAGCACGTTATCAGCTGCCACAGCTCATTCTCCTCTATTTCTAGCCAGAAATTTTGTTGTGGAGCTGAGAGCACTTTGTCACTGCAAGTTTTGTTAAAACAAGCACATGTATGTGAAGAGTTTCAGTTTCAACAAGTTGGCGTATTCTGCTGAAGAGCATTTATTAGAAAACTCCCAGCCAGTTGTAATAGCATTCAACATTTCTATGATTTTTTTTCATTCATAAAGACTATCTGTATTTTAAAGTTAGAAAGTGACAGAGAAAAGTTTATCTGCTTGCAACATTGCATTCTTTAGTGGCAGCTTCTCAGGGGGAAAACAATAGCCTTAATTTTAAAAGAGAAGGGGAAGGCTGCAGAAACATCAATAGAGAACATGAGGTGGGCTGGGGACAAAACCAGTACAATAAGCTCCCGTCTGCACCCAAGTGCCTTCTGCAGATGCTTCCAACTAAGCCAGTAATGAAGCAATACAGTTGGGCTGCTCAGAGAAAGCAGCTTTGTCCTTCTTCATGCCCCAGCACACAGTTTAATGGCAGAGCCTCCTCTGCAGAGTTTGCCCAGATGTTTGGCCAAAACTGTTTTGCCCACAGTTGTGCGGGTTGCTCTGATTCGCACTCCATTTTCCCTGGCTCCAGTTCACTTCAAGTTTCCCTGGTCTCTGTGAGAATACAGACATTTGGGGGACTGTCCAGAAGCTTACAACATCCCCCGAATACCTAGAATAAACTCACCTCTAGCAATTAGATGGAGGTGTTTTGCTTCCTTCAGTCGGTTGCAGAGGGAAGCAGAGAAGTGGTTCTGCTTTCTCTCTGCACTCCTATCACAGAAACAACAGATATCAGCAGAGGCATTGGCACAACAGGTGAAAACAGTGGTTCCAACAGCCGAATAACCTCTCCCCAGGAAGATGTTCCAGGTGGAGGAAATCAAAGTAAAGAGCAAGATCCTGTAGCAGTTGTGAAATCGTCTTCTTTTTAGCAGCTCAGTCTTTATCTGCCAACAGCTCCCCTACAAGGCACGTAAGAGAATAAAGTCAGAAGAAGATGGGAGCCGTCTCAGAGTTTGCTCTCCTCCCAGCCAGCCAGAGAATGGCTCAGCCCTCTGTGCACTTAGGGCTGAGCCCAGCACAAGGGAGCTCAGAGCATGTCCACTGCACTACGTGGCAATGGGGAGCAGCTCCTGAGCCAGACAGTGAAGGGAAAAGCAGCTGCTGCACAGAGAGCAGCTACTTTCTTTCCCAACATGCAGCCTTCCTCACCCATTCCTCGCCTGCCATGCTTGCAGCACCCAGGCTTCCCGTGATGAGTCCTGTCACATCTTTAACATCAAAAGCAGCACCTGGGGCTCTGATCCTGCTGGAGCAGCGGGATCAGCCCTTGCCTTGAGCCTGGAGATGGGCAGATCTGCCACCGTGTCGGTCCCCTCTGCTTGTGCATGATGACCAGCGGGAAAATAGCCTGGAACACCTGGGGACAATACAAGTTGTGTCTGTCTGCCGTAATTCTCCTGGATGGACCACCTCCACAGAAGCCCCAGTGAGGGACTGAGCATCTCCTGTGTCACAGCCTTTCTGCCATGCTGGGCAAAGGAGCATCATGCCAGGGCTCCAGTGACCAGTTCACCCAGCACGCACACAGCAGCTTCAGGAGAGAGCTCATGATCTGCCTGGGCACAGGGTGCCTGGTTTAGAAAGTGCTATCCATCACCTCTATCCAAATCCCGCTTCCAGGTGCACACCTTTTGCCCCAGCTCCTGGGCTTGGGCTGACTCAGGTAGGACACTGGGCAGGTTGCCCAGCCTTGACACCACAACACCCTCGTTCCTTTCTTTTTGGCCAGCATCCTTCTGCTCTGGAGTTCATGCCGGTACAAGTCAGCAGAGCTGCGCTGACACCAGTGCCAAGCATCCAGCCCTGCCTACAGTCCCGTTGCACTACATTTTACACATCCCAGACAAACCAACACAGCAGCTGGAGCCTGAGCTGGCTGAATGGCCAGGCTGTTTCTCCAGATTAATCACCCTTAGATATGTCGTGTTCAATTGCTACAGCCTCCATGGAGAGTGAGGTATTCGCTGTCTCCCTCATTGGGAGTCGGGAAAATGAAGGAGCTGTGTGAGGTGTCCCATTACTCAAAAAGTTTGTACTGAACCTGAAGTACCTCCCAGGGAGGCAGCCAAGAATTTTTCCTTCTTATTCAATAGTCCTGCCCCTTATCATAGAGTAATAATCTGAAGAATTAAAAGAAAAAAGAATCCTCTACAAATACAGGAAAGTGTCCATTACTGCAAATTTCCTATTTCCAATGGAGAAGCCCTGAATACATACATAAAAAGTTTTTAAAGGTGCCCTTTGGCTATAAAACAGATTTTGCCCAGGGTTATGTCAGCAGCAGGAGACATGTCCAATTCCTTGCACAGATCTTCCATTTAGAGGGTGCTTAGTGCTGGGGCAGAGGCAGGGGAGGTTAACTCCCTGCTACATTCATCACCGCAGAAGCTGGAGGAGGCAGGGCTGCAGCAGACTCAGCTTGGAGGATATTCATTGCGGTGGCTGGATGTCCAGCACAGAGAGATGAAATTGGGTTATGGGAGGGTCAAGGCTGCGCAAGCACAGCTCTTTGAAGAGGTCAGCCCCTTCCCCACACCAGGGCTCTCTGGAGATGCTGGAGCAGCAGGCAGCTGAGGCTGGGAGATGCTGAGCTGAGCACAGTCACCTAAACCTTTCTAGTTTACCTCAGTGCAGTTTGCCCCACTCTGAGCTGGTGACCGTGGAAGGGAGCGTGGGGCCAGAGAGGAGCCTACACTTGAGGTTTCCAGAACAAAGAGGTTTGGTGCAAACTTCAAACAAACACATCACCAGCACATCTGTCACCCTGTCTCCATTTCTTCCCCCAGGGTAGGGGGGGAAATCTCGACTTTATCAAGGTTTCCAGAAACCTCACAAGAAAAAATTTCAGTAGGGACCAAATGACAGAGCATCAAGACCTCCCCTGGCCAGGGGCCACCCGACAGAGGGAAACCTTTCAGAGCTGGTCTGCAGCCAGCTCCCAGCTGCAGTGGTGGCACCACCGTACCCTGCGTGGGGCAGCAACTTTCAACCCCCTACAGCAGCACTGTCGGAGAGCTCGGCTCCATCATCATCTCTCCACTCTGACCGTGAAGGCACAAAGCAGCCTTCCTGCTTGCTTCAACACATCTTCACCCCCTCCTCTTCCCCTGCCGCTCCTCTCTGCTCTTCTACCCCCTGCCCCCTCCTCCCCCACCTCACACCGTCTCTTTTCCTCTCCTCGCCAGAACCCTTCTTTGTGGCAGCTTCTACACAACTAGCTATATTTTGTTGTAAATTAAGGACAGAAGAGACAGGAACCAAGGATGTGGGTCCTGCTCCAAAAGGAGGAAAGAAAACCGGCCTTCCTGCCCTTACAGAGAGAGCAGAGGAGAGCGCGTGGCCGCTGGCAGCAGGGCTTCCCCAACAAGTTACGTTATGTGAAAGCACATTGCATTATTGACTAAAAGCTGTTTGCTTTTAGCACAAATGATAACTGCTGCCAGCCACATTTATCTCCCCACAAATCAGACGTTAGCAGCGGTACACCGAATCATCCGTCAGGGTGGTGAAGTGCCCCGCATAACCCCAGCGTCTGGTCCCTATTTAATGGCCCTACAGCTGCACCCTCTGGGCTTCTCCCAAAGGGAAACCCTTCAGCTGAGCAGAGGGAGGGAGGAGAGACCAGCAGGAGGAGGCTGCCACGATTGCACCCATGTTTCTCTCCATCAGAGAAATGGCACAGGACTGCTGGTGGTGGACGAAGGTGGACTCTAGGCACAGGGCTGGGCAACAGCAGCAGGACTGCAGCAGAGCCGGGCAGCACAACCCGGTTATGCCTCCACTGCAAATCAGAGAACTGAAGGGAGGCAGAGTAACTTGTTGCTACAAGGACTCAGGTCCTGCTTGATGCCGTTCAGATAATGTGCGCTGGAGAGGAGTGTGGCAAAATTCTTCAGCCCACCTCATACAGGAGCATCTCCTTCCATCAGCTCCTCCTGCACCCTCAGACCTGCCCAGGCTTTGACACCTCCGTGTTTCGTGCTGGCTCAGGCTGCCCAGCCCAGAAGTACCCCGTGCCCTTGCTGGCAGGAAAGCGAGGGTCGTAACCCATTGCAATTGCAAAGCAGATTAGAGTCACAACTGCCTGGGGCTCAAAGAGGGCACAGGAGCCTTGGAGAGGGCTGCGGAGGTGGCTACCAGGCAGCAAGTACCACATGCATGGCCACTGGGATGAATCAGGTAGAAAGGCTCCTGAGCCAAACCGCAGTGGTCCAGCCAGACCTGCTGCCTTCTTCTGGACTTCAGGATTTAGTTTCTGAACACTTTTAGCTGGGCTTCAGCAAGCCTTCCTACTACCTATTTGGTTGTCCTCTTCGGTTTTGATGCCTAGATAAAGACCTCTCTCCCTGAGTCAAATTCCAGTTATGTTTCAGAGAAGGAAAGTGCTGAGCTCCCAGTGCTAAAATATATCCCATTCTGTACAAGGACCTCGCAGAAAGCCTGGCACAGAGGCCACGCTCCTCTTTGTAGCCTGGGAACAGATGGGGACCCCTCTCATGAATGCAGCATCCCTTGAACAGCCTTGCTGCATGGGACATGGCACAGTGATGGCAGAGGGGAAAGGGCAACAGAGGAAGATGCAGGGGACCAAGCTGAGGACCCCTCTGTACATGTTTTACGGTTGCCCCTGTGGCCCTGCTCCTGCGACAGGCCCTGAATGTCGACTGCTGCTCCTCTGTGCTCCTGCAGCTCTGTCCTTCCCATCTCTTCCCCTAAGTCCACCACATCTGGGCCTGATCTAAACCCTTCTAACCACCTACATGACCCACTACTGGGACAGGATCCAAATACTTTGCGCATCTGCTGTAAACCTGGTGCCAGGCTGACGCTAGGTCAAGCAACCAAATCAAGGCTGGAAGATCATGACCTTTCCTGGCTGAAGAAGTTACCACCATACCCTGTATACACCAGGAAATCTTGGCTGCAGACCAATATCAGCCTTGCCATCCTGCCTTTTAAATATGCGCTGTGCGTACGCTACCCATACGTCCATCACCAACACAATTATCTTTTAAGCATTTATGCCATTTGTTGCAGTCCTTCAAAATAAATCAAGCTGCAGTATCAACATCAGATCATAAGGGAAGATAATTTTATATAGTAAAGCAGTGCTTTAAAATTGCTTATGGCTGCTGTATTAAAAAAATAATAAAAATAAAACCTATCCATAGCTGCAAAACAGTAATGACTTTGCCTTCAAAAGTGAATTAGATGTTAAACAAAAATTATAGCCCCAAAGGGCATAATTGCAAAAATGTAACAAAATAAAATGAAATGAGGAAGAAGGGGGGGAAATAAACCTCCAGCTCTGTAAGTCAGAGCAGCTTTCCCATCCTGAACATGCAGCAGTGCTGTGGAGTAGCACGCTGGCACATCTGAGCTATTTTTCTTGTGTTCATAACACCACTTTTGCTTAAATTAAGAAAAGTGACATTCAAAGCAAGCATGCGCTGTGCCCCTGCCCAAGCAGCCGGGGAGAGGGAGTCCTGCCCGTGGCAACAAGGTACAGTCACTTCTCAGCTGAGAGCACACAGTGGTCCTGGGTGCCTTGAAGTCCCCAGTTGCCCCTATTCACCTGCATGCAAGAACCAGGGAGATGAGCACCCCAGGGCTAGGGAAGAGCCTGCCCTGGCACAGAAGCTCTCGTATGAGGCAGTTTAGGACTCTTACTATTATTATTTCTCTAATGAAAAAGAATGATGCTATTTGCTTCAAGGATCAACTTCGCTGTCACTTCCCATCCCATAATATCTGGTTACACGTAGGGACACTCTTAAATGAAGGATGGAGAGAAGACCCTCTAGGAGAGGATCACAGCATTTGTGTATCAGCAATAAACACAAGTGGTGTTAAAAAGCCAGCTTGTTCCTGCCTGCAGAGACCTCCAAAGCAGTGAATCCTTTTGTACCACTGTCCCAAGATGGCAGAGCAGACCCAGGGGGATGCTCCAGAACTCAAAGTCCAACCACATACACAGGTCATCAGCAGGACCAGATGCCTCCTGGCACAGAAAGGGAGCCAGGATGCAGTGACAAAGGGCCATATGGGGTGGAGGTATCTAATTCCCACAGAAATCCTGCAAGTCAGAGACCTCACCAGAGCCTGGTGCTCTCGGTGAGAAGGGCTATCATCCCCTTCTCACTCATCTCAAAAAGCAGAGTCCTTGCAGCTCATCTGGACAATTCAGACTTGCTTGTGGACAGGGAAGGTCTGTCCTGGTGGCTTGGTCACTGCCCATGACCCATTTTTTAATTCTCTGTAGTCCATGCTCTCCTGAGCATCATTTTAATTCTTTGAGACCTCAAGGTCCTTGAGAGTGTGATTACCTCTTGGCTGTAGATTTAGCTAGTACTTTGCAAAAGGGATGAGGCTTTGCAGCATTTTAATTCTTTGAGACCTCAAGGTCCTTGAGAGTGTGATTACCTCTTGGCTGTAGATTTAGCTAGTACTTTGCAAAAGGGATGAGGCTTTGCAGCCCCAGCACAGAAGAAAGATGCTGCACTCTTTGCACTAGACCTGCTGCACACCACTTTCCTCCTTCCTCTTCTCCCCCAACAAAGTTCACTGATAAATTTTCCTGCGCCGGACACATTCATTACATTCACACGCTGCACTATAGAAGAGGAAGCCAGTCTTGTATGGGAAACACTCTCAACCAATTCCTCAGGGACTGGTGCCTTGCACCAAACCTGTAATAGTAGCCCTATAAGAGCTATTACAAGAAAACACAGGGAGAGAAGAGGGTGTTGTTACAGCAGTGCTGAGAGAAAGAGTTTGTGAAGTTTCCAGGAAGGAGACTTTGGGGATTGAAGCCAAAGAAAGATGTTAAGATTATGCAAATGTTCCTTGTGGGTATCCCAGGAGTCCTTGGCTTTGCATCCCAAATTCTAACTGCTCCTCATTAGTCTATCTCTGTCCCCTACTCACCAAGCAAGTCAGAAGGTCATGCCATTGTCAAAAGCTACCATGTGTCACAGAGGAAACACATTTGCTCCCTCAGGCTCATTCTCTGTGCCAGAAAGACTGACCGTACCTGTCCTCATTCGTTATTTTAATTTCCCCAGTTGACACCATTTGGATTTGGGGGGTTGTTCATTTTCCATTGATGTTTCTGCACAGCCTGGCTCCAAGAGGTCTCTCCACCCTTCTCAGCACCTGGAAACACAGTGGGCAGTAAGAAAACCTTCCCACCAAAACCATACAGAAACTTCTCCAATGTGATACTCACCAGGCAAGGCAACGAGCATAGGGTGGAGAACAAAACCCTAAACTCACAAAAACATAATTCAAAATCTTCAGCGGTCTTGAGTACTGTAGGGTTTGGCCCTGGGCCGGCACCAAATCACGGCATGGGTTATTAGTGCTTCTGCGGAGCAAGACATGACCAACGTGCACCCAAAGTGGGGGATCCCAGAGATCTTCCCATCACATGGGGACCAGGGCAGCTTCACAGCCATTGCAGCAAGTGAGGCCCTTTCCCAGCACCCTCAGTTTGCGGAGCTCACTTGTCCCTCCAAGAAGCACCAAGTGAAAGGCCAGGAGCAGCAGAGCTGCTAAAGGCAGTCAAAAGACAGCCCAGATCCCTCTGGCAGACACACCAGCCTGGAGGCAAGATGAGCACTGGGGTGAAGTCCTTTTGGGAGATGGACAGCTTCTGCCATCTCTAAACTCTGCAAGCAGAGCAGGGAAGCCCAGGAAGCTGAGGGCAAAGGGGCTTTGACACCTGATCCGCACAGTAAATTAAATTTAAAGGAGGGAGATGACATGAAAGAGTCGTAAATGCACCACTGTGATTTATGCACAGCACCAGCCTGGAGCTGTGGTTACAACGCCGTGATCCAGTTGGCTGCATTGAAGATCACAGCTCTTGTTAAACTCTGCTCCAGTTCTGGGAGCAGTTTCCCTGGAAAACAGCTTGTGCTTCTGGATTGCTGCATCTTTCACTTATAGGTTTCTTGTCTCTCTCTTTGTTTTTTTTTAATAAGCATTGAATTCTTCAGAAGTCCTAATGTTTGCTCAGCCCTTCCCACCTTCCATGATGCCCTTCTTCTCAAGGGGCTTTCAGTCTGTCCCACTGTAAAAATAATTCTAGAGAAATTACAGAGGTGTTGTATTCCATCTGTCTCTGAAAATGGTCTTTGTGGTCATATTATTTGCCAGTGACACTCCATCACCACAATTACCACNGCTATTTTATCTCTCTCTGCCTGTAATGCTGATGAGGGAGCAGCAGACTGTGCTGGTGTTTAAGCTGAATAAGTCACTTACGTACATTTATAACCCCGGATCACAACACACAGCATAAATCTAACCATCTATCATGTACCGACTTGATACGAATACTCACCACGATATCAGGCAAAGCAATCACAAGAAAAATGCAGGATGATTTGAGCTGCGGCTGCCTGCAAGTCTTTGACTAGGGTATTAGATGAGAAAATTCAAAAAAGGGATGAAGCATCTCACCTAGACACTGCTTTTGCTGTGCTGACTCCACAGGGAAGGCAGCAACTTGAAAAACTTCTTGGTAGATCTGCCGCTATCCCTAATCCAGCAAGGGATTGCCTGAGGCTTGGCGTGGGAACTGGGTTCTTTTTGTGAGCAAATCAAAGAAGAAAAATGCCTGCGGCCAGGATGCTTTGTATGGGGGACCTAGCTCAGGTCCTGGCTGTAAAGCATCTCCCAGCTGCACTCCCCAGCTCGGCTCCACTGCCCCGTCTGCACGCCAGGGCTGGGAGGCCTCTCTCCTTTGCTGCTGTGCCAGGAGATGATTAAAAATTGGGAGATGCTTCAATCCTGACACAAAGATCCTGCACACCTTAAACACTTCTCTGAGGGACTCTGCCATAGACTTGACTGTGGAGAAATCACCTTGTGCTTCCAGCTGCCTGTCTGAGAGGTGATGTGGGTATCTCTCCTGAGCAGGGTTTCTACGATGCAGATAGTGTTGGCCCCATTCCTTGAAGTCTTCATCTGGAATGTGCTAGAGAAATGGGAAATACTGCTACAGACCTCACCCTGTCTGGAGTCAGATGTGCTCTGTGAAATCCACTGTCTACCGCAGCACCACTGAACCAGAGCACAGCGGGGTGAGCAGGTTTCCCTGGGCACCCCGAGCGCCAGGTGAAGCTTGGCAGAGCTCAAGTGCTTCGCAATGGCCAGATGAACAACTTGGTGGCAATGGCACATTGTGATCCTAGGCAAGAGCAATTCTCTGAGCAGGCAATCAACCCCACAACTTTATTCCCAATTCCCTTCTCCTTCAGTCTCAGAGTGAGCCCAGGACAAGGTCAGGGAAACTGTGAGCTGTTGTCTGGAAGCCTTGCATGGTAACACACTTTTGCCTTTCTCTGCCTTGCAGGTGCTTGGAGAGAAGAGGGATGAAGGTACTACACACTCAGATCAGGGACAACGCTTCATCCTCGCATCTACCCCAAGGATCTCAGCTCCCAACGCTTACCTGCTCCCTGAGCAACATCTTGCCAGCGGCATATTGCTATACGGACCGTGCTTTAAAAGGCAGCATTTCCCAGCGGAAACGTTGTTCAGCAAACCCAGCCTTGTTGTTATTCCAAGGGCCAAATAAAACCCGTGGAAGGGTTGATTTCTCCCCCTAGGATTTCCAACGGCCGGCTGTCCCGTCAGGCGGCTGCCAAAGGCCGTTTCCCGAGGCCAGCCGGCCTGGCTGCATCAGCGCTGGGGGAAGCCTTTCCCAGCGCTCCACTCCATGGCGTGTTTAATTAAACCCCACTGGCTGCCCAACAAACCCAGCCTCTCCCGGGGAGCCGGGGGAAGAGGGGGGAAGAAGAGAGGCCTCGGCAAAGAGGGCCAGCAGCCCTGCCTGGCTCACCGTGGGGTTTGTCCATGCAGTCGCCAGGCTGTGGATGGAGGTGACAGGAGGGAATCGGGCAGGTTACAGCATCATGAGAGCAGCAGAAAGATGTTTTGTCTGATGCCAGGAGACAGGCTGCAACACAGACCCTGATACTCCTCTGTGCTCTGCTCAGGCGAATTTTAGTTCAATGTTTGGCACTGAAAGCCTCAGGTTCCCATCCTCAACTCCAGCAAAAAAAACCCTCTTTGTCTTGTCTTTGCCACGGTGCCCACAGGCCACCAAAGGTAGCACATGGCCACCACCTCCTACTTCTTTGCTCAAACTCAGTTTTAACCCAGGCAGTGCAGGTGCCTGGATGGAAGCAGAGGCCAGGCCCCATGGTAGAGCCGCCAGCACCTCCACCTTCCCCCCGGCAGACCCCAGGCAGTGCGGGTGCATCAGCTTAGTGGCTGGAGGCAACCGAGGGCAAAGCGGGTGCAGCCCTGGGACAAGGGGCGGTGCTGGGGAAACCAGAACAGCCAGCACATGGAATAAAAGAGGGTGAAGAAAGCAAGGGGCCCCAGCTGCAAAACTTGATCAAAGTCCAGCAGAAATCTGCACGCTGCCAGCAAGTGGAACAGGCAGGGGAGACGCGCCAGGCGCCAGAGGGCTTGGCTAGTTTGCTGCCAGCTTGCAATAAAGCAGATAGCAGAGAAAAAAATCAGTTATTCCTCAGCCTGAAATAAATTACAAGACGCATCCCTTGAGCACAAGGTGAAGCTCTTGATCAGACAAGCAATGCTGGTGTGTAATTCCCCTTGATATCATCTGATTTGAATTTTAGTGCTTGTGAAGTGTGCATGACTGACAGCTCTGGAAACCGCAGACGTCTGTTCCTGTGCAGAAGGAGCAGAGTGCACAGACCCGGGCACGAGCATCTCCATGCCAGCTGTGCTGCTGGCCGGAGCCACAGGGAGAGGCTGCACATCTGGGGAAGGAGGATAGAGCCCATCCCCTGCTCTGTTCAGCCCTTGCACAACCCGCCAGAATTGGGCATGTAGGGGCCAGCTGGTGCCTTATGGGGACAGTCATCTGCCCCATATTAGACAGGCAAAAAACACATTTGCCATCAGAAATATAAGATCTCCCAGAGTTATGAATCACATCTTTCTGACACCTCCTCAGATCACGAGAGCTGGGTGGGAGCTGTAGGGGTGGAGGGGAGTGTGTGTTCAAACATTGTCCCAGTACCAAAGAAGTACTGTCTTGGACTTCCATCCTTCCTTAGCATCTCTCCACTGCAGGATCTGCCATGGGGTCTACCAACAGCCAAACCCACCAGAAACACCACCACCACCAGGTTAACCATGAGCCAGCAGTGTGCCCTGGCTGCCAAGAAAGCCAGTGGGATCCTGGGGTGCATCAAGAAGAATGTGGCCAGCAGGACGAGGGAGGTTCTCCTTCCCCTTTACACTGCCCTGGTGAGGCCCCATGTGGAGTACTCTGTCCAGTTCTGGGCTCCCCAGTTCAAGAAAGATGAGGAGCTACTGGAGAGAATCCAGTGGAGGGCTACAGGGATGGTGAGGGGACTGGAAAATCTCTCCTACGAGGAGAGGCTGAGGGAGCTGGGCTTGTTCAGCCTGAAGAAGAGAAGGCTGCGAGGGGACCTTATAAATGCCTACAAATATCTGAAGGGTGGGTGTCAGGAGCATGG
>Ga0065711_1031439_pt1 | contig 29661 bp, 19 predicted proteins | sample Hoacrofraction12_FD_59098 | JGI IMG/M metagenome (GOLD analysis project Ga0065711, IMG submission 59098) | Hoatzin crop microbial communities from Cojedes, Venezuela - Epithelial fraction 12 v2 (version 2) | ecosystem: Host-associated > Birds > Digestive system > Esophagus > Crop | place... | reverse complement strand
TTTTTTTTTTTTTTTTTTTTTTTCACCTGCTCCATCTTTCCAGTTCTTTGTAATATTTTTGTATGCTCTGTTTATGAAACATGATGTACAAATTAGCGTATTTACAGTTAGAGGAAAAAAAAAGCCAGTAAGGAGTTATGTTGATGTTAGGTGAGTTTCAGGTGCATCTGCCTCCTTCAGTGTGCATTGTAATGATCAGACAGAGAGCAGAGCCTGCTGTGAAGGGTCTGCAAGATGAAACAATTCCCTTTCAGCTGTCGTGCTGCTGTTATCAGCATTAAAAAGAAAATATTTAGCAGTTAACTAGTTTTTTGTAATGGCAAGTCGAGTGCTGGAAAAGAGAACCCAATCTCCTTGAAACATTAACTGAGATATTTTTGTTACAAGATTGTAGGAATGGTTGTTTTTTTTCTCCTTATTCCTGTTTTATTCTATATACATGATTTGGAAATGCAAAATCTCTATGCAGCCATAATGCAGAAAACTTTTCATTTCATTTTATGAATGATGTTGCCGTTTTTCATTTGCAGCAAAGCTACCTCTATTGTATTATTCCGAATTTGGCAGAAAATGAAAACTTCTTGTCAAACCTTATACCCAAAATCAAGATAAATAAACTATATATTTATGTTATTGTAAATGCCTCAGAAATCTCAGACCTTTTATCTCCTTAGTAACGTGATCTCTCTGCTAAGAAAATATGTCAAGGTGTAGTATTTATCAGCTTTTTAAAATACATTGATATAAGTAGCTGTGATTATATAATATAGTAAAATGTTTATATAACTTCAAATAACCAGGATGCTTTTTTTTCACATCTAAATCTAGTTATTTTTAAAATAGTTTGAAAACAGGCTTTTTGTAATGTGGACAGCAGTTACATTTAATAGAATATATTCACTATTTCAGCTTTCAATGTATTACAACTTAAATTAATGGAATATTTTTCAAGGTCTTTTTTTTTTCTTTTGCAAGAAAGAAAAATTAAAAACGAGTTCCCAATTTGTCTGTAATCAAGTGTTGTCTTCAGCCAACACTTCATAAACTTTAATAATATCCCCTCTTCTTTTTTTCTTTCTAAACTTCATAATCCTAGTTTTTATCATTTTCTCTCCACATGGAAGTCTCTCCATCCGCGTATAATTATTTTTGTGGCCTGTTTCTGGATCCCTTCTCTTTCTTCTGTAACTTTTAAAATAGGGTGGCCAGAACCGAAAACAGGTGAGAGTACCTTTGATTAATATACCAACATCATAATGTGACTGTTGTGGGCTTTTTCCATCATCAGCTGTAAGCATGATAGCATCCTATTTGGGATTTTGACTGCTTATATCCATAAAGCACCTGTTTTAGTGAAGGTTTTATCTGACTTCATTACAGTTAATTTATAGTCATGATATTTATGTTCAAAACAACCCATTCTGTTCTTTTGTATATTGTGGGTTATATGTCCATTGATATTTAATTATGCATGAGATCATGGTATTCATTCACAGTATCCATCTACCTTCCTTTCTGAAGCCCGTTTCGCATTCCTTACAGTTCAGTTCCATTCCGATTAGCCTGAGGTATTGGATGGTGGCTGAAAATGATTTCAGACTTTGCTATCACTTTTCATGCTTAAATAGGCTTTTTTCAGGGTTTTCTGGTGTGAATTCCCTATCGCTAACAAGTTCTTCATTGGGAAGAGTGTGCAAAACCATCTGCCATCTGTATATGTCATTTGCTTTGGCAGGTGAATAAATTCTGGGTAAGTTTTTACTTGCTGATGTTTCAGCTAGGATCAAGGATGAATAGGAATTCTTGTCTTGCCTGATGATTTTCTCTGATAATAATGAAACTTTGTTTTTAAATTTTGTTTTTGTTTTTTTTTTTAAATAATGCTTTTATTTTGTCTTTTTTATTTAACTGAAGCTGATTCAACGGGTACTCACTCTCTATACACAACATACAAGGACTATGAAATCATGTTCCATGTTTCTACTATGTTGCCATACACTCCAAACAACAAGCAACAGGTAAGATGGACCATGCCTATTTAGAATTAATTTTTCTTCTGTCTTAAAAGTAGCTGAACTATTGAATATTTATGACAACTTCCATTTGTTACTAGCAAAGAAAACACTTAAAGAATCAAAAGTATCAAATGTGACCATCTTTGTGTCAGGAAGTTGAACAAAGCAGATCACTGTAGGTACATCACAGGTAGATTTTTCTCCATATGACTGTTTTCAATTTAATTATGCATTGATCACTGAAACTTTGATGTGATGTAAATACTATACAATAATGTCAGTAGCACATCTGTGTTATGTAAAGAAGAGTTCATATCCTGTGTCAAAAGGACCATAGTGTACTTGACATGATTTTCAACCTCCCGCAGCAAAATCCATTGCACTTTCAGGATTGCATTCAGCAAATTGTAATATACACAGAATCAGAGGTGACAAGTGGGTTGTTCAGCACATTACACTACACACTGCACAAGAAGACATGAGACGAAATTATTTTTGTTGTTGTAAATTTTTTTAATTATACTGAAGAGGTATGTAGGCTGACCTGCTTTGTTGCTCTGAAGTAGCTGGTCTTGTTAAATACTACGTCAAACTGTTGTATATGATGTGTATGCATTTTATTCTAGAAATGATGTTATTTTCAAGTTTCTGCAAATAAAATGGAAATTTCCTTTAACAATAAAAGATAACATGGCATTCTTTTTAGTTTGCTTTTGTACACTAAATGTTATATTACTGTGTAGTTTACCTTTCTCTTTTACTGTAGGCTGGGATTTGCTGAAAGAAGCCTATCAGAAAATTATTATAGCGTGCCTTAAGGACAATAACAACTATTTTCAACTTGAAATAGACCCAACTTCTGGCTTGTAAAAATATGTGAAGTGGGGAATGTTTTCTAGCTTCCATGTATCACTGATTAGCCTGATACTAGCAGGTTTTGATGGTGTTTTTCCTCTTTGTTTAGCTTAAAATTTTCCCTAGCAAGATCTTCCAGTAAGTTACGTGTAGAAATGAAATTGTTATGAAAATGCCCATGCCTGAAATTCATTAGATGAATAACTAATATTCTGGTACTTGTCATACAGTTCCTCAACTGTTTCAGTTTTCAGCTTGAATATCCTTTGGAATAAAAAAATTGAACAATAGTAATTTATAATAACGAGAAATAAATAATGGATAATTTGGAAAAGACTGTGTTTTAACCTATGCATCTTTTTTGTGTTAAAGCTTCTGAGAAAACGACATATTGGAAATGATATTGTGACAATAGTTTTCCAGGAGCCTGGAGCACAACCATTCAGCCCAAAGAACATTCGATCCCACTTCCAGCACGTCTTTGTCATTGTAAGAGTGCACGGTCCCTGTACTGACAGCGTTTGTTACAGGTAGCTATACCTAGTTTCACTGAAAACATGGAATTTGAGAACAAAGGGCGGCGGCGTTCCTCTTTTAAATTCTCAGTAGGGTAATATAATGAAAGATAGTGGTCGAGGAGATTTTGTGTCATGTGAATTTAGAACACTTTTTAAAAAGTAAATAGGCACACGTGAATATGTAAAGGAATAACACCCAATGAAGAAATTAGTGCTTGTCAGTATGTGTACCCACACACACATAAAAAATCAAGTATTTTGGAATGATTTTAAAGTTCCTTTCTTACTTCATTTTTTTTTCTCTTCATTAAGAGTATGCCAGACAAGTATTTCTGTTTTGATTCTTACAAATTCACTTTTTGTTCGGATAACGGGGGCATCTGAGCTTATGTTCAGTTTTTGAAATTAAGATAGTGAAAAAGTATGACTAACCTTTCAGAAAGAAGCTAAGCTCTGTGAAATATTTTGTCTGAAATATTGTCTCTTATTTCAGTCCAACAAAGAAATTCCAGAGCTTTATGTGGCAAAAAAAAAATCTTAGTGTGACCTTAAAGTCAATAAGATTAAAATAGAAAAAGGTAATTGATAGTAACATATAATAAAGACTTGCAAGATGAGATTCCTATTTAGCATAATTTTTTAACCAAATTTAAAGCATATAGAAAAGTTTTTGAGTTACACTTCTTTTTATGATCAGTGAAACTTTTTACCTTTGATATATGCTGAACTCTTAATGTATTTTTATTTTTAATGTTGACTGACCTCAGCAAACTTTTCTAAAGCTTCTTTATTTGAAATATGAAGTGTCAGAGTAATGGATTTAGAGTGGTTATCTTGAAATGAGGTAGCCTTAGAATTAGCTTGTCTTTACTGAAATACAGATGTTCATCTAAATGTTTCATTCAGTCAAGTGCTTATTTAGAGGAAGAGCTAAGACTGCAGTGTCTGAGATGGTGTATTCATGTTTTTCAAGTGCATATAGTAAGGTTTAAAGGGTTTTCCCTCCCCGTAAGTTTTTGGTAAAGCTCACACAGCACTCTGGAACTGATGCTGTTTGTACGTGTGTTAACATGAACATACCTATGCCAGGAGAGTTTAATACTCGTTTTAAGGCCGCTTATCGACAAATTTCACTGCTACATAATTTTTGTAGACATAGCTTGTTCTTAAACTTTTAGATACATGTTTCAGCTCTTATTCTGTACAGAAACCAATTCTGAAGTAAAGGGAAACTAGGAAATTACATCCCCAAGGACTACAGATGCATTTTTCATTTGAATTGGGTTATTGCAAACACAGATAAAGATCTGCTTTTGGTTATTATTTGAAATAATATGACTGCATATTTTCGATTTCTTCCCTTTAAAAGGCATGGGAAAGATTTATACTTGTTATACTGTAATAAATTTAAATACCTCTGGGTTCTATTTCTGACCTTCAGACTCCTGAATCACTTTCGTTTTTCAAGTGTTCACAACTACAAGGGCTGGAAGATTACTGGTGACTATTAGTGAATAAAATTTAAGTTTCAGCTTTAGTGATGCTACAGTCTTAAATTTTAAGGGGAGGAGGAGCAGGCAGGAAAAAAAATCGTGAAAGTGTCAGTGTTCATTTTGATACGGGAGACCAGCAGAGCATTGTATGTTCTGTGTACTGTTTTTTTAATATTAAATGCCTTTCTTTTTTTGTCCTCTCAGTGCAAATACTTGATTTAAATTTATAGAATTCCATTATGAAAAGTTTTTCTAGGAAACTTTTCAAAGTAAGTTTGACCTCTTTTTCACTGAATTATTTGGAACAGTTTCATAGATTCATTATTCTAGACAAAACAGGAAGCCATATAGCGTAAAAATGTACTGGAATTTATATTAAAAACTACATAAAAGGAATAAAATCAAGCACTGTCTTGGCCAGTGATTCTCCCTCCCAACTAAGATAAACAATATTTTAAAAGTCTGGCTTCTCTGTCAGCATTGTTTGCTTTTTAAAACTTCTCTAGCATATGTTAAAGATTAAATTTTTATCCCTGTGATTCATGATATTGAAAAACTAATCAGACAAACCCTCATTGGTAGTTTTTCATTACATCCAGCAATTGTGTTTAACAGTTAGGTTTCTATCTCTTAATAACAGACCCTTTAGGACCACTGAAGATGATCAAGAGTCAGAGGGTTGCATTGTGTGTACCTGCTGTTGCAAACTTCTAGCTATATCGGCATACATTGGAACGAAACATGACAGTCAATGACATCTTTCAATATCGGTTGCCAGAAAATATGATTTAAAACAAAAACAACAACAAAAAACAACCAAAAAAACAGACTAATAAAATGCCCCACCACTCAAAACCAGAAGATATGGTTAAAGATTGGGTGACTTTATTATTTTTGGTGTTCCTGTGTGCCCTTGCCCTCCCCCCCAAGAAAAAAGCCTTAATAGTATTTCTGCAATATCAGTTATTGACGGGGCGGGAGGAATTTCACTGCTTATTTTTAAGGTTTCAGATAAGTTAGAACAAAGTGTGAAAATAATACCAGCCAGTCTTGCAAATGAAAAACCACGTGCATTTCTAGTGTGTTCAAGTTCCATCATATTTTTCTTAATAAAACTCCATTACCACGATATTTTGGCCAAAATTAGTTAATGCTTTTTTAGATCTACGTATAGATATGTGGTAAATCATATTCAAACTGTTGAAGCATTTCTTGTCATAAAACTATTGAGGTATAGTTGTCAGTCTTTTCTTAGGACAGACTGCTGAGTGAATGATACTGGGCTGGAATGGCAAATCTTCGGTGATGCCAAACAACTCTTATCTATTCTGTACCAAGTGAGAATTGACCAGGGAGAATAGCTAAGCTTGTCGGCATCGCCTAAGGCAATCTGATTGTCAGTCCATCACTTGGTACAGAAACTAAGAGGAGAAGTTGAAAAAGAAAGCATCTATTTCTAATATATGTCTCCAAACTCCTAAGCAATTTCTTATTTCTAGTATTTTGGAGTCTACTTCCATCACTAGCATGCAATATCAGCTATTGCAATTTTCGATCCAGAAATTTAAAACGTGATCAGCAGTGTGATGTATATATGTGTTCAGTCACCAGAAGATGACTCTCGCAGTGAAACTGGCCTTGTGAGATAACTTCATTGTCTTTTATCTTTTTAATGTGTCCATTTTACCTGTATTTCTGGTGTTAATCATACACTTCGCATTGCTTTCAGATGAGCTGTTCAGCTTTAGGTAGCTAAATTCTAAGCTATCCGTTGTAATAGTGTGTGATAGAAATTTTCGGTTTATAGTAAAACCAAACAAAAATTCAGAACTACCATACATGAGTGATTACTTCATCAAAAAAGCAGGAGTTTGTACTTGAAGCTCTCTTTAAGCTGTGGTACTGAGGATGACTCAAAAATGCCTAGACGCAAAAATAAGTGGCCTTCTATTTACACAGTATGGGGGAGATAATCTCCACACTTGCAAGATTAAAATGTAAATGCAGGCATATTGCTGAGAAAAGGAGAGAAAAATTGAGGGCTTAAGGAAAAAAGGAAACGTATTTTCTGTATTCAAAAACTGCTGAATTTGCCTACAGTGAAACACTCTGCTTCTTCCTTATTCTTTTATTTCTTTTAGTGTTGCTGTGACAAGATCTAGAGATGTACCATCCTTTGGACCACCTATTCCAAAAGGCGTCACGTTTCCTAAATCAAATGTGTTCAGGGACTTCTTACTAGCCAAAGTCATTAATGCAGAGAATGCTGCTCATAAATCAGAAAAGTTCCGTGCGATGGCCACCAGGACCCGTCAAGAGTACTTGAAAGATTTGGCAGAGAAGAATGTCACCAACACACCTATTGATCCTTCTGGCAAGTTCCCCTTCATCTCACTTGCTTCCAAAAAGAAAGAAAAGTCCAAGCCTTATCCAGGAGCAGAGATCTATAGTTCTGGTGCTATTGTATGGAGTGTCCATGCAAAAGACTACAGCAAGGGTATGGAAATAGACTGTCTGCTAGGCATCTCTAACGAGTTTGTGGTCCTCATTGAACAGGACACGAAAAGCGTGGTGTTCAATTGCTCCTGTCGAGATGTGATAGGGTGGACTTCAACGGACACAAACATCAAAATATTCTATGAGAGAGGTGAATGTGTTTCTTTGGAAAGCTTCATCAGCAACATTGATGATATCAAAGAGATCGTCAAAAGGCTGGAGGTTAGAATGTGTTCTCTTGTTTGATTTTTCCCTCTTCGCTTTCTCCTCTTGCCCTGCCGCCAAGTGAGGCGTCAATTTAGTTAATGCTTGGGATCCCTAAAACTGTTCTAATTGTTTATCATGAAATCTATAAGGACTTTCCTGCTTTTAGTTCTCAAATCCAATATTGCTTTCACTTTTATCAGATATCAGCCAACCTCAGCTGGATATGTGTGTGTCAAAAAATGTCTCTGTATTAAAAAAAAAAAGGCAAGCAGGACCTTCAGATGCATAAAATGCTCCCATACACTAAATACAGAAGTGTCACTTTATTTCTTTTCCTTGTTTTCCTTCCCTTTCTCTGTTTTATAGGCTTGTTTTATCTTGTTCCAAATTAAACTGTAATATCTTTGAGACTGACTTATTATGTTGCCAGCAGGGTGCAGTCCCAATCCCTATTGCAGCCTTCAGATATTCTCTGAATACATGTGATAAACTAAAAATGCAGTGAATCATGGTATCTGTCTATAAAACATCTGTCCATGCTCATTTTTAATCCAATTAAGTTATGAAATAATGTGTTATGTTTCACCGTCTTTCCTGTAATTTCACAACTGTAGTTGTATAATGACGAGGAAAATGGGAAAACCAGGCCCTGTTAAATTGTTCTTGTTGGTATTCATGCTCATGGTACATAGAAGAGTTGGCATAGACCTCAGTTTACTGTTGCTTAGTAGCTGCATGCCACCACATTCTGACTGAAAGTAATCTTGCGGTTTACTGTAAAAGCTAGAAAAGTAGAATGGTTGGTTACTAAAGCGTGAAAGATAAAGTAGAGATGCTTGTGTAACTCTGTGTTATTTCAGTTGCGTGCTGCCATGTATCTTCTAAAATTCCTGTGATTTCAGTAAAAATTTAAATTGGGTAACCAGACTCTACTGAAAATACTCGTTTGAGTGGCAAGAGCCATTTCGGCTGATTATGCGTGTAGGACTGTGATATATATTCCTTGATCATGTCCCACCATTGTCTTGGGAGTTGGTTGATTGTGCAAAGATGGAGCCCTTAAACCTCTGTTAGCACTGGAGGTCTCTCTGTGCATTAAATTCTGTCTTCATTTCAATTCGCAGCTTGTGACTAAGGGCTGTGAAACAGTGGAGATGACTCTGCGTAGGAATGGTCTGGGTCAGCTTGGTTTCCATGTAAACTATGAGGGCATTGTGGCAGATGTTGAGCCCTACGGCTATGCGTGGCAGGCGGGACTGCGACAAGGCAGCCGGCTGGTGGAAATCTGCAAGGTGGCTGTAGCCACTCTGAGCCATGAGCAAATGATTGATCTTCTCAGAACATCAGTAACAGTGAAGGTCGTCATCATCCCTCCGTATGAGGACTGCACACCACGCAGGTATTGTGTAATAGCTACATCTGGTCTGAGGTTATATTTTGATTTGTGGGGTTGGAGAGAAACACCACAGAATAAGTGTTTACCTCCAAAACCCATGGTATAATTATAATATAGCATCCAGTATTGTAAGGTGAAAGACAAGGGCAGGAAAAAATGCCCATATTCAGACTCCAAGCCCCATAAAATACTCATTGAATACCACAGTTTAATAAAATGTGTGAAGAACCTCACATATCCTTTAAATTCCATGGACTTGAACATTGAAATTAAACTACTTTTTGTTGACGGTTGCATGTTTAGGATGCATCAAAATTGATTTTGCATTTCCCTCCCTGCTTTCCCATTTGTTGGTAGTTTGCAATGACTGTGGATGTAATTCTTGAAAGCTATGAATAGATTTACATTCTTCTACGTTCACAAATAAGTAAGGCTGTAAATGATGAGAGTTTATCAAAGGTGTGGATCTGGCCAGAGAAATTGTTGCAAATTCTAATTCTTCTTTACTCTGTAGTAGATTTTGCTGCATCTCTCTCTCTCATTCTCCATCCATGTTAAGCCTGAGGCTTGTGTCAACTGCATTATTGCTTTTATAGCTTTAAAATGTTTCTTGATCAGAAATAAGCAGTAATACGTGCTTTTATTCTAAATTGGATATTAAGTCCCTCCATTTTTCCTGTACTCACACTAAAGCTTTTTATAATTTTTACTGCTCCCATCTGAACTCTGCAGTTGTCTGTAGGATTCAGTCACATCACTAAATCTGATTCCCATATTCCTGACATCCTGTATTAATCTCTTGCAAATGCTGTATGATTGAAATGGAATGATCTTCAATAGACTAAATTTGCCTGCAGGCTAGCTCAAGGTTTATGCTAGATTTGCCAAGGAGCTGCAAGTACAGTTCTCAAAGTTCAGTGTGTTCCTTACAGTGGGACTGAGAGTGCGTTTTGCACTGCTGTTTTCTCATCAGTCGATGTCTTTGTAGGGGTAGATTCTAGATCTTTGTATACTTAAGGTTGGGCCTGAACTCAAATTGATATGAAACTGTGTCTCAGAGGAAGGATCTTGTGCTTGCATTAAAGAAGAATTTGTGTCTGTTTTTAATGTGAGCCATATTAACTCCTTTTGTAACTGGTAGTGAAACAGGAGCAGAGAGAAAAGGAGTTCTATTTGTCCTTTAGTTGTTAGTGGAAAAGTGAATACATGTCAGGGATTAAAATGAGCAGTGGCATAAGGTCACCCATGAGGTATTTGGAAAACTTTTGTTCAGTATTTAGCAGCCCAAGCAAATGGAAAGTTCAGCTGCAATCGTAGCAAAAGGATTAGAACAGAAAAATCTGTGTGGAAAGCACAGATCCTATTATTTCGGAACTAAATTAAGTACAGCCAAAAGCAGACTTAGGGACCCATAGCAGGAAGAGAAATTACTGCACTTTTTGAAATACTGCACTCAGTGAGTTTGTTGTTGTCTTATAGTGAGCAAATGTTTGTGGTGGGTTATTGCTTAGTTATAAAATTTCGTAAAGCAACTCTTCATCCTGCTAGCTGTATCCAAAATCATTAAGGTTTAGGAACTGTGTCTTGAATTTGTAACGATCCTACGTGTATTACTAGAGACTCGAGTTAAGTCTTTGAACAAAGCAATTTCTCTTTTGGCAATCGGTTTTCCAAAATTGGAGTCCTTTCTTTGTATCCTCTAGAGGTCTTTTAGTATTTCTACTACAGTAACTTCTACAAACGATAACTAAAATGAAGATCAGTTCTGCTTGGTATCGTACATTCATATGAGAAGCAGTCCCTAACCTAATAAATTGATTGGCATCAAGTTGGAGGAAGAGCAGGAGTGCAGTTATATAGGATGACTTGCCAACAGGCACGTGTACAAGGTCAGTAGCAGGTGCAAAAATATATCCAGATACCCAGATTCACAATCTAATACCCTACACAGAGACAGGCCTTGTTATGGTTATATCTCTGCTAAAAGCTGATCATTAAAACAGTGCCACTGAACTCATTAGTGGACTGATTGCTGACTTTGAAGTAAGGGACACAGCAGCAAGAGGAAATTGTGTATTCTGTAACAATGCAAAAAAAAAAAAAAGATAGAAACCCAAGCTACTAAAGTATGTAATCACTAGGAGAAGAATAGCAGAAACATAAAATATGAGGAGAAAAGAAAAAGCAAGGGTATCAAGATTTTAATTTGGTTCTGAGTGGACTTTTAAAACAAATCTCCTGATCATCCCCATCTACTATGCGGTGGTTCACATTGCAAAGTGGCCTGGGAGCACACAAACATTGCCTTACAGATGGAACTGAACTTGGTGTGCTTCAGAAGCACACCTTGTGCCTTCCAGCTGCCAATTTAATTTGCAGGTCAAGAGTAGAGGGTAGACCAAAGTAAAACCACAAAATGTTTATACTGTGGACAGCAAGACCTCAGCACCGACTGTTTCACTTTGTCTACTCCTATTAGACTGCACAACTTGCAAATGTCAGCATAGCCAAATAACAAGTTACCTGTTTTGTTTGTATTTTAGCTCGGAAGAGATACTGATCTTCCTCAGCATTATTGGTGTAATCACTTAGAGGAAGAGCTGGAAGTAGAACATTTTGCACTGCTTGTTTATTTCTCCTTCCCACTAGATACTGATGTGTAGACAAACAAAGTAATCACAATAAAAAATTCACATAAATAGATGTATATACGTTTGTCAAGAGAAATAACAAAATTATCCTCACCAAAGCTAAAGGTCACATCTGCTTTCCAAATCTCTCATTTTAAATGTATGCAGAAATTTGCCCTGCATATTATGTGGACTGCATTAGCTTATGTCCTGTTTTACTCCAGTTTTTACGCTGCCCTGTTCCAGTACATCCTCAGGAAGCAAAGGGCATCGTTTGGGCTTGGCATCTACAATTTTTAGCAAGTGTTTTGTTTCATGATATGCAAATTTATCAACTGAGGCAGTCCAAAGCTAAAGTTGTTTGAAAAAGAAGTGTAATGCATTATTTCGTGGGAATCTTGTCTTTTCGTGGATGTCTGTGCATCAAAGATTTGTCTCAAAAAGAACAAACACTTCAGGTATTATTTGTCTGGGGCAGGTAAATTCTGAAACCCATTACTTTTCTAAATTTGGGAGGAGAGATGCCCTTATAGCAAATTTTTTAGCTTTTATAACCCAGTAATCGGATGAAGAATATCAAAATGTGTTAAATATGTTTCTAAAAAGCAAATTTACCATTTCATAGAATCAGTTCAGCTTCTTCCTTCAGATTTCTATCCTCGTGCACAGGATGTATCTTATTTTTTGTAGCATCATGTTGAATTTCTTCATTTCCAGGAGTTCTTCAGAAAACTACCGTATGCCAGTGATGGAATACAAAGTGAATGAAGGAATGTCATATGAATTCAAATTCCCCTTCAGAAATAATAACAAATGGCAGCGAAATGCAAGCAAAGGACAGGGACCTCATGTGGCTCAGGTACCATCGCAAATACAAAGTCCAGTAACATCTAGGATTGGCTCTGCGAAAGGAGAAGGGAAAATGCCACCCCCAGAACGAGTAGCCAACATCCCCCGAAGCATCTCTAGCGATGGGCGCCCACTGGAGAGCCGGAGGTATGTGTCTTCTCCACAAATGGCTTTTCATTGCTGCTCAGAACCTTGTCTGGAAAAAAGCACAATAGATTTATTTAAGTATCTGAAGACTGCGTGTAATCTTGGTTTTAATTAGTCGAAACACAACATGAATATGAGGGAAATATTAGCCAAAAGGAAATACCTTTCCTGGCATGATTACCACAAAAGAAGAGTTATGGGATTGTTGGGCTCTATTTCCGTGTAGGATAGTATTCTAAAACTGCTATGGTGGTGTTTAAGTTGAAACGAGTTACAATGAATGTTTTAGATCTAAGTGTTCCTGAACTTCTGCATTTTGAAGAAGTAAATCAGAATTTTAGCTTGCTTTTAGGCTCAGTGAAATCACATAAAGCTCCCAAGGCAGAAGTAGCATCTAACAGAGTGCTTAGCAAGAGAATTCTGACCAGCACAGAAAGCAAATTTATCTGACTGGGGACTTTTTGAACTTTTTAGGCTAAGAAGAGATGGTTTAAGTTTGCCTTTCTCCAGGGTGATGTGGGGTTTTTTTATTGTTTTGGTTTTTTTTTAAACAAGAAGGCGGTTTTTATGAAGATAAAGGTATCAGGCACATCCTGTCACAGTATTTTCATTCTTTCACAGAAAAAGATGCATTTGGTAGTATTCAAATGAACTGTCATTGTGTTGATTATGTATACAAATCTGTCACTGTCTCTGCATTTACAAAGAGATCTGTTGAGGGAAACAAGCTCATAGCTTGCATTTCTTATTTTGGTCAACTCAAAAAATAAAAAAGCTGTAGACAGATTTTGATCATGCTTTACGTTGCTGAAAAATACAAAGCAGTGGAAATGAGTATTGTAGAAAATTTAAAGTGAGTTCTAAAGAATTAAAGCATTTTTCACATCCTGAAGAACTGGGGATTTAAAAACAAAAAAAAAGTCCCAAGATGGTATAGCCAAGACTGAGAAACCACCGAGGTGAAACAAACTTCTGTGTAGGACACCTTGTTAAGAAATTACAATAGTGGGTAAGGACTTCATTTTCTTACTTTTTTTCATTAGATGCTATCCTATTTCTGCACTCAAACTGATTAGAGAGTGCCCCCCCAGTTGTAGCTTTATGTAAGTTCAGTAAATGTATGCTTAAAGTTCCGCTCAGTGTGAGTTCAAAAGAAAATTTGCAACACTGAAAGCACTAATAATTTCACAGGCAACCTAGTAAGATTGTGTCTGAAAAAGGTTGCAGAAGCCAGTGAGACACTGCACTTAGCTCTCTAATGATATATTTGGACCAGCGTAAAAATTGGATGACTTCAGCTGTAACAGGCAGCTGCAGCCTGAAGACAGGCAGGTGCTGAATTTGAAGGATAGGAGTTGGGGTGTTGGGGGTTTTTTGCTCTCTGCAGTACTGTACAATCTCTGCAATTATGGAAGGCAAAGTAATAACTGGGCAAAGTTTAAGGCAGTGGCAGAAGATCAGATTCAGTTGAGTTGCTGATTTTTTCGAGACACTTCCATCTCTTCATTGCATTAACCAAAAAGTTTTGTCCAGAGTCTCAAGCTGGCTGTTCCACAACTTGTGCTGAGGAGAGTGAGCCTTTGGCTGAACTGAGAGACAGGTATTATTGACTGTGTTTTTCTTGTGCATAAAATGATATGTGGGCAACATTGCACACCTAAAGCATCCAAGATTTATTCAGTCACTGGATGCTTCTGGAGTGGGGTTATGGCCTGACAAATGTTTGCAAAGTGAAAATTACATTTCCATATACTTGGTATTTGTTTTCAAAAAGTGAAACTTTGACTTTCAATTTCCTTCATTTTGAAGGCATGTAGCTGGAGTTTTTCTCCTCCAGACATTCTTTTAAGTATTTTTTAATTGTTATTGTTCAAAGAGGGTCCTATTGGATCTTTTCATCCTTAAAAGTGTATTATCAGAGTAGCTTTTAAGTTTGGCTGGGAATTTTTTTGGATGCCTGAAAAATGTCTTTCTTATCTTTCTGGTCTGCTAAATGTGTTAGTCTTGGCTGGATGAAGTTTAAATATAACAGCAGCTGCATAAGGTTAATGTGTTTCCAGTTAAAGTGAAGAAAAATACATTTTTGTTATTGTAAAGGAATACTGGAGGAGAAAAAAATACAGTAAGCTCACTCCAAGATTCATTTGTCTTTTCTCTGCATCATAAAAGAAAGCTTTGCTTTTGGGGAAGCTCAGATACTTCTATTCTTATTGTGTAAAATCTCTAAAATCAACAAAGATGAGGTTTTCACAGCCCTCCTAACTACAGTCTCATGTAATTTTTCACCATTAACTTTCATACTTTCCATAGTGTAAAGATCACCTTTTGGGAGGTGCTGGAATCGGTGCGTGCTTCTGGTGCAGGAGCAGCGATGGTGCTTTGCTGGGCTTTGCTCCCTATGGTTTGCTCTTTGCTCAGCTGGTTGGAGAAATGGAGTACTGAGGGTAGCCTGCTAATGTGGGTCCTGGGATCTATACTGGAGGACCCTGGGATCCAGAAATGGCCTTCTAATTGACATGATTGTAAACATGACCCCACTGTATACAAGGTGTCTACTTCAGTGTCTGTCTCTCTGCCGTATTATGTTCTACAGAGCAGTTTTAAGGGGTTTTAGAAAAAAGTGCATGTCATTATGGCTTATCAAAGCAGCAGAGGTATCCTAGATTTCCTTACTACCATTACAGCTTCACTTTTCAAAAGAAGGTGCTGCCTAGGTATCAGCAGGGCTGGAAACTTGCCTATGAAGATCAGCATCAATAAGTAATTTCAGTACTAAATTATAGCTGTAACCTCAATTTTAACCTTTGGTTGTGGCCTAGATATCCCTAGCTATCATTTGTGTTTCTGCGGTGCTGAGCTGCAGTTCAGACTTGCTGATGTTTGACTGATCTTAGTACTTGGTTGTTTTGAGGGTGACGGTGGCATTTATCCCTCTGTACTCCTGCCTTTTGGCTGCACGTTCTTCGCTTACGGAGCCAGGCGTGGTAACCGTGATGGCAGATCTCATCTGCCGCTGAGAAACAGTGACCTGTAGTTTGTGATCTGTGTTTTAAGGGACGTGGCAGCTGAGAAACCCGTAGTAAGTTGATCCATGTGGCTCTCTGAGTTCTGAATCTGAGATATTTTTTGGAACTAGCGTTGGTAGCCATGGCCCAGGACTGCAGGAGGTTGGTACCATCGTTAGGTGTAGCTCCAGCAGGTGGGATTTCAGGGGATGAAATAGAGGCATTAGAACATCTCTGACGTATGAGACCTGACATGGTATCCATTTTAATGGTAACGTATCAGCAGTAAATCCATGATTTATATTAAGTATGTAGAAAAAACCTGAAGATTTGAGGGATTTAATTGAAACAAAAATAGCTTAACAGGCAATTGTTTCCCTCTGAGTACAAAGTGCTCTCGGAGTACAGGGCATACGGGTGCAACTCTTTGAATTACCTGCTAGTGATATTTGACTGATGATCACTTTACATAGCTAGAGTCTCTAAATATGCATACTGAGTGAAATAAATTTAATTTTTGCCCCCATTGATATTTTCACTTCAGTCCATTTCACTGTGTTAAAAATAAATAACAGCTGCATTACCGGTCCTGAGAACAGGAGGATTTTGCATTATATACATAAAAACATTTTGCCTCTCTGTGGAGACTGCAGTTGCAGGTGGGAGAGTAGCTTGCTTGACAGTTTCTGATTCTGAGAAGGCAGACAAATGCCCAGTCCTGTGCCTAACCAGCGTAGTAATTAAATTTGCCTGTAGTGGCTTGTCGTCGTCTGTCTAACTCACTAGCTTATACTTAAATTCTCCCTGTTACTCATAATATCCTGGGTCCTTGAATGTATTTGTAATTGATGTGCATATTTGTAGGCAGGGAAAATAACCCAAAACTTTTGTAAATTTTAAAATAAATCTCTAATGTTACTGCAACATTAAGACTGAAAAATCTAATAATATAAATGCAATAAATTCCAGGTTACGGCTTCTTTCATAACATTAATTAGTCTACACAGGACACTATATAGGCTGTAACCCAGAATGAACATCAGCTAGATCCATTAAGGAAAACAACAATAAACCACATGTATGCGAAGTATGCCAGATATAATGTAGTTTATGATGTAGTTTTAGAGCTTGATTCCGCCTCCCTCCTCACCCCTCCTTTTCATTTTTTATTTTTATATTGTACACTGGATTTCCAGACTTTATTAAGGAAAAAATGTGAGGGAAACGAGATGAGATAGTGTTAGATGATAATCTCTTCTTAATTAACTTATCATAAACTAGAACCAGTCTTAACTAGAACTTGATTTAACAAACATTTGAAAGTGTGAAAACTAGTGAGCGCAGCGTGCTGCTGGACTTGTGCACTTCATTGTGCGGTTCAGTGCTGTTCTGGATGAGAGCTCAAGGCTCAAACTAGGAGATTTCTCAGCACAGTCAACATTTTAAATGGAACGGAAAACTGAATTAGAGCATGACTACAGTCAAGCACTGGCTGTAAAATTCCACAGTATAGAATTATTAGAACAATATTCATTAAGACTGGTTTTAAGTCCTCAGACTTTGGAGCACAGTCTTGCCCTAAAACGTCGTACTTCTTTGGATGATGCCCATGTGTAGTCAGTGACAGTAACTGTGCCATTAATAGTTTATAGGTTAATCCCTGCAGGTAGATTCTAGTATAAACTGTTCCCATATTACATAAAAATCCTGATCATCTGCTGCTTAGCTTGGATCAGTGATGTTTTTCTTAATATAGACAAGCAGGTGACTGTGCTCATCTTGTCACCTGTCAAATGAGCACTGTGGCACACGCATCGCCTGCCTCACAGGGTTTAAGGATTTGTTATTTTAAAGTTTTCAGAACATTCTTCAAATTAAAACATTTACTAACATGAGCTTGTATGCGATGCGTTTCCTGCTTGCACCAGGACCTAGAGCTGGATGTAGCGGCGGAAACCCAGATGTCTGTTGGTACACCTGGGTGTATGGCCAAACTCTGGCATTCCAAAAACAGCTGAGAAGAGCCATGCTGTGTCATGGCAAGAATTGGTCTCTTGTTTGACAGTGGCCACCAGCAGGGACCAGGGAAAAGCAGAAGAAATGCTTACAAGTGTAAAGGAGGACTCCTCACCAGGTCGGGCAGTCCCTGGCTGTCTGTCTGAGTTCACCTGGAGCTGGGTGCACCCGCACCGCTGTCTCTGACAGCTGTGGGTGGGGTCTCTTCATCCAGCTGCCCGCTGACTGGTCTCGTGACAGGTCCACGTCTCCTATGTGTCCTTTTGTCATGAGGGGTAAGGAATAGTCATTTTGTTTGCTTGAGCCAATACAATTCACGTTTGGACGGATTGAAGCAGATATGATAAAAGTTCCCTGTGATCTGTGGAGCCATATAGCCTGTTCAGCGTTTCTTCATGCAGAAGCCATTCTGTACCTCTGGTTGTCCTGTTGTCTGCCTCTGTATCTTTTCTTGTTATGATACGTGTTTTCTGAACTGCAGTGATAAAAAAAATATTTGAGAAGGTACACAGTGTGGTGTGAGAAGGTACAATATGACAGCGTAATTGCATTTTCCATTTCATTCGCTATCCTCTTCCCCAAAATTGCTGATGTTCTTTTTTCATTTTTGAATGGTTTGGTTTCCTTTTTTGCTATGAGAGCATTGAGTTAGTGTTTTCTGAAAACCGTCACATCTTGCAGTATTATTAGGATTGCAAAAATCAAACACGTGGAAGGTAAGCATGCCAGACGAAGATTTGCTGTGCAATTTTATTCAGAACTCTTGTGTAACTGTATTTTCTGATACTTCCTTTGATTAAATTAGGAGAATTTCTTTTAACAGAGGACATCTGCCTCATTCAGTTCACACAGTGGATGCAGCTCATTAAAGAGCAGCTATTTAATATTTTATTTTCCTCTTCATTACTCCATCCCTTATTTACTGGATGGCATTCAAATCCTGCTGTAAAGATGCAATTATTAATTCCCCTCTAAGCTTTACAGTGGTGCTCGTTACTATAGTTTCTGAATGCTTCATGGGTATTAATTAAACCTAATTTTCAGAACTCCTGTGTGAGAAGAGAAGTCTTTGGCCCTCTTCAGATTAAGAACAAAGGTAGAGAGACAAATTATATTCTAATCATTTGCTGTGTCTTATTTTGGGCATCTCATATTTGGAAGTGTGCCCAGCATTGTTAATATTTTATATATTCAAATTACAGCTTCAGTTGACTTGAGCTGCTTTGGTAAGTTTTCAGCTCAGAAGTAAATTGGGCTTTGGAATCAAATAAGGCCTTTGAGAAATTTGCAATTAGTGACAATGAATGAAAAATTTTCTTTAACACATATGCTGGGGGTCATGTTGGAGTGCCACAGCAAGTGCAAGATAAGAATTCTGTTTAAGTCCGCACTGAAATGCGTTGACTGTAAGGCCATCCTTGTTCTTCTGCCAGCCTGCACCTCCTTCACTTCCGAGCTGTGCAGCTCTTGCAGGAGTTGTAGCACAAAATAAAACTATGTGGGGCAGAGGACCTAAGGGAGAAGGCACCTGTGTGTGAGCATATAACTGAAGACTGCCTTAGGCCCTGGGCACAAAGCGTGCTAGACTGACATTTTTCTTATGATGTGTGTATTACATACCCATGCATACTGAAGACGTGGGGAACATTACAGCTGATGACGTGGAAATTAATTTATTAAGAGCAAGATGGATGCTTTCAGTGTCTGTGTTGTCATACTAAACAAAATGAACATACGCCCATCCCACTCACTGCCACTGATTTTCTTCCCATACTTGGCAAGACTCAACCAGTCCTTTCAGGATGAACCAGATCTGTTAGAACTAAATCATGCGTGATATAATCCCAGTTCAATTGACTGCAATGTAGTTGTATCTGTTTAATGTAATGGACGCTTGGCCTATTTTGAAATTCAGTTATGGGACTCATGCACTTAACCATTTTGGAATTTCTTCTTAAAGCTGTCTTTTGAAATAGATAATAGCTTGGTTTAGGTTTTAATTATAAAAGACAAGCACAGAGTATTTTAACTATAGGGACGAACTGCTAGCACAATAGTCCTTTTGTCTTGGGAAGTGCCTTTCATCAGTAGATTTCAAAGCAGCTCAAAAAGTCAGTTCGGACTAATTTACTCTAAAGTTCTTTTGTCTTATTTGTATGTTTTGCATAAAATGAAACATCTTTCACTATTAATATTTTTAAGTGCTATTGTGAACTGTACGGACAAAATGTATAGCTGTTTTAAATAGTAGGATGTCCTACCTGACTGGTTGTTCAGACCACATTTATAATACAGTTTTGTTTGCCCTCGAGGTCTTTCATCTTTGTAAATGGGTTAGAACTCCATGACATAGTTCTGAAATCTCGGTGTTCTTTCTGAACAGTGCTGTCACTTTTGTGGTAAGGCATAGGAAGTAAAGAAAAGGCGTAGCTGAATCTGGAGTGAAAATGTAAGCATTTTCCAATAGGAAATAATTTTAAGAAATTATTCAGTAAGTTTCTAATTTAGTAGTGGGGGAAAAAAGTCATACTTTTAAACTGTGTATTGCTCTGCAACCATAACTGAGCTTAAATGTGTGTGCCTATATAGATGAGGGAATGCTACTGAAAGCACATATTTTTGTTGGTGGAACTATTTTTTTTTCCCCTCTCTTTGTAAGAGTGCCACTGGGAAAATGAACTGCTTGGCTCATGGCTCACTAGGTTTCCAACTCTTACTGTGTTTTTTGCAGTCAAATATTTCAGAACTGTTACTTGATAAATGTGAGAAGTTAAATACAGTTCAGTAGACTAGAAAGGAAATTACTGGATTTGATGTGGTACTTGTGATGGTCAGGCATTGGATCATTCCTTTCTTGTCTGGGAAAGAGAGTTGCTATTACTCAGATGACCAAGATGCTCTGTCCAGTTGTACTGCTCCTTTCATTTTAAGATTTAGTTTACTGCTTTTTTTGCAAAGTACTGAGGGGAACAAGTACGCATTTGATACATGTATGTGCACATGCTCTCTTTGGATATACACACATCCATAAGTAACATTAATCAGTGCAATGCTTTTTTCATTTTCAAGAGTTTTTGAACTTTAGAAGTTCTTACAGTATCATGGTGAGAGCAGATCAAAACCTGCCACTTCTTTACAGCTATAGATTTAAGTGGCTAGGCTAAGATCTTGTATATCCCCAGACCAAAGTTGTGTACTGGGGCAACTGTGTGTCTCACTGAAGTCAGTACGCCTTTTTAAAATGTTGAAAGTTAAACTGCTGTTTAACTTGTGTAAGTTACAGTATTTTTCCTAGTTGAAATGAGCAAAGGTTTGTGGTCACAGTAGGATTTTGATGTTCATGGATGGCATAATTCAAACTCCACTTAAATCACTGCAGAAGTTCTGAATGGCTTCACTCACCACCGAGCAGAACAAAGAACTAGCTAGCAGCAGTGGATTCGGTCAGGGTTTGAGAAGCAAAATGTACAAATCAGAAGATGATCTAAAAAAGCCTTCGACTACAGAACAGGATATACGAGTTGAGCAGTATAAGCCTGCTGCTTCCAGCCGTTCTGCCCAGGTGCATGTGTTGGAATTCTAGCCCATTTGTTTGCTGTGTGCTTATTCTGACAGGAGAAGGCTTCTTATCACTCAGGTCTGTATTTTCAGAGCTCTGATATGTTGAGATAATTTTACATCAGAATGTTAAGTTTTTAGAGGGGATTTTAAGGTATTTATAAATAACATTACATTTTTTAGTCCTTGTGATTTCATGTAGACAAGTTTTGTGGCATAGAGATAAGCTTAATACTCTTGGAAGAGTTTGCATAGACAGCTCACTACAGTTAGTTTCAGTTCCAGGCAAGAGTTTGTTTTGAGAATTAGAAATATTTCTTTTCTGTTTGGTATTTGGGTGAGGAATGTCATGCTTCATTATTTCTTACAAGCAATCTGTAAAAACAAATCAGGAACTTTAGAAACTGGAATGTCTTCCTAGTGTATGCTGGGATTTTCCTCCCACGCTTGCCTCTCTTCATTTACTCCTCTGCATACAGCTTTTTACAGCTGATTTTCCATGGTTTCCAATAGATTAATAAGAGGAAAATGTCTGATCCTTCAGCTAACTTCGTTTCTGCTGTCTCCATGATGCCATATTCTTTGCTAATGTGACAGTTTGCATGATGATGTCCATCGTGCTTTGCACTATGATATTGCTGTTCGGTATTGCTGATTTGACTGGTTTGTTCGCTCTGAACAGGTTGTCTCCTGGTTCTGATGTCTACGTCACGGTTTCATCCATTGCCTTAGCAAGATCGCAACAGTGTCGTAATTCTCCGAGCAACTTATCATCCTCAAGTGAGACTGGCTCTGGTGGGGGCACGTACAGACAAAAATCTATGCCAGAAGGGTAGGCACAAGACTTTTTTCATATTCTTTTTAGGCAGTTTTTTTGTTCTCTGTTACATTCGTTGTAATGTGTAGTAAACTCAAGGAGTGCTTACACAGCCTCCTGTCAGCTGTTGTTGACATGCATTAAAACATTTTTTTTTTTCGAATATCATTGTCATTCTTCTTGCAAAAGTCAGTTTTAAAAATCCATTGCTTCCACCTTTTCCCTTTGTGACCTAACCTCTCTCTCTGATCCTAGCCTACAACTGCTCAGGTTATTATATAAAGGGATCTTTATGTATTTAAAAATCTTTGTTGAAGGTACTGGTTTCATGTTGCAGATTGTTGATTTCACAGGTTTAGATTCTAAAATAAAGTAAGCAATAGGTTTGGGACTTTGCAGTCTGTGCTAATAGCTGAAGCAAAGTAGTGTTGAGTGCAACAAGACTTTGGATGTGTAAACACAGAAGTGCTAAGTAATCCACAGCCAGTGTCTTTTTCACATATTCACAGTCATCGTGTTTTAAGGTGCTTTCTTCCAACTTTCCAGAAATCTTCAGACTCTCTAAAGTGAGCCAGTGTCAACATAAGGGGCACCTTGCAGAGGAAGAAATTAAATCTGTATCATTTTCAGAGAGCACTGAAAGTAGCAATAAATCAAGCATCTCCAAGTAGGGAAAAAAATAATTGGCAGCAGGAGAGCTCTCTACCACATTCCAAATTACTTCCTGTAGAGAAGATAAAGGGGGAAAACTGCTGATAGTTCACACTGCAGAGCTTCCCTCTGAAGTCTTCTTGAGTGCATTGCAGGTCATTGTCATTCATTCTGGTTTGGGTCTGTTATAAAGTACAAGTATCTTTTTCTCTATTTTAGAAAACGTATTATTAGTAAGATTAAATACCATTGTCAGGAACTTCTTAGCACAAGGCACTGTCTCTTGCCTGTTTAGGTTCCTGTAGCGGGACAGTGCTCTGTGCAGTCCAGAGAATGCTGCTCTGAGCATGTGTTCGGACAACTGCTGCTGCTTGCGCCAGAGCACTGAAGATTTGTCCTCCCTGTCCTTCTCCTTCCAGCTCAGTTTGAGGTTTTCTGAAGAGGCCATCGCTTCCCTGCTGTGTGCCTTCCTGAAAGCTTTGATTCATGAGACTATCAGGCCTGTTCTGGTCGTTATTTAAGTTTGTGCTTAAGTCCTACTGGCATTGGGAGATTTGCTCTAAAACCATTAAATTTTGATGTAAGGAAACTAAATAGAAAAGTGTCCGGAGCTCTGCAGCTGGAAAAAGCACTTAACCTCTTTATACACTGCATACTTCCTGGCTCATTCATGCCAGCAGCACTTCTGTGTTGCCTTGAATTCTGATGAGCAGCTTGTGCTCCCAATATCTTGTCTGCTCTTTTCCAGCTACGTCATTTGCTTTACGAAAAAGGTGTTGCTGCCATGTCTTCAGACCATCACAACCATAACTGCTTGAGTAGGAAGGGATTTTCAGACACGCTGGGGTTTTTGTTTTGAATTGTCCGCAGAGCACACCAGCACCCATCCCAACCCTTTCCCATCTTTTAATTATACACATATGTTCACTGCAGCTTTCTTTGAGCATTTTGCAAGTTCAGCAGAGAGATGTGTCCTAGAAACCTTGCATATACAGTCTTCTTGGTTTTGAAGTTTTAATTTGGTGCAAGGAAACACTGTTTAAATGGAATAATGAAAGAATTAAGTAATACATGAACTTTTCATGTTCTGTATTGGTTGTTTTTTTAAAGAAGAAAAATCACTTATTAAGCTCCAATTATTTGACTGTTATCTTCTATTCTTATAGAAAAAGCACTTTGCCTCCCATACTGTCCTTGTACACATGAATTGTATTTACTCAGGACTTTCCAAACATTTTCTACCATGCTAAATGGAAAGCATGAAAAATGTAATTATGAAGGAAACTTTTCCTTACCTCAATAAGCAAAGTAACGTCTGTTACATTACTAAAAATCATTGCAGTTACATGTGCATCTTCTGTTAAGGTTCGTCTGAGAGACCAGATTCAGGGCAGCTCTGTAGTGATGTTTGATGAACCAGGTAGAGCTGGTCAGCGATCAACCTGTGTATGTTGTTAAAATAGAGGGAAGATGTTGTAGCATCCAATTGCTAAGATGTTTGAGAGAGGGATGGACTGGAGTAGGTACCTAGCCAAGGGGGCACCATGTCCTGAAGGTAATCTTCCCTAGGTGAGGCTCCAGTGTACTTTAGGTATGCCAGTCCCTGAGATTTCCCAGTGCAGGAAATCTCAGCTGTGTAGTATGTGTATACATTTATTTCTTGTTGCATGATATGACAGATTTGGAAAGTTTGTGAAACTTAAATGACTGGAAGCATGGGTGTGAGTCTAACCTCTGTCAGAAATTGATAAGAGCAGTGACTGCTGCCTCTTCTGGATTATTGGTCCACATCCTGAGCTGGGTATAGACAAGAATATCACTGCCTTCAAGACTGTCCAGATTGGTCTTCATCTATATATGTGTTTCGTATACTTATCCTGTGTTTATCTAAAGGTACATACATGTAATTAATGATTGTAGAAGAATACTGAAATAATGTGTTTCTTCTTATGACATATGTAAAATGTGTATTTAAACTGTTTCACTGTTCTTTTAATCATGGAATCATCATAGAATCATAGAGTGGTTTGGGTTGGAAGGGACCTTAAAGATCACCTAGTTCCAACCCCTCTGCCACGGGCAGGGACACCTTCCACCAGACCAGGCTGCTCAAAGCCCCATCCAACCTGGCCTTGAACACTGCCAGGGAGGGGGCAGCCACAGCTTCTCTGGGCAGCCTGTGCCAGTGCCTCACCACCCTCATAGTAAAGAATTTCTTCCTTAGATCCAATATAAATTTGCCCTCTTTTAGTTTAAAGCCATTACCCCTTGTCCTGTCACTACATGCCCTTGTAAAAAGTCCCTCTTAATCCAGATTGATTCCACCTTCGAGTTTTTTTTGTCCATTCCTATATACCATAATGGGCTATATATTTAAGCAGCATAGAATGTAGCGCCACCTGGTTTATTATTACTGCTTTTAAGTAGCCCATTTCATGTAAAAAAGGCAATCTAAAGACATTTCTTGCAGCTCACTTTGTAGAGCAGTGTTTTTAATGAAATAAAATTAGAAACATGGGGGCTTTATATATCTCTAATCTTGGAAAAAAGATCCCACATCATAAAATATGCCAAATGAAACATTGGTTGCTTTTATACATATGAATATTATGGGGTTTAGGTAAGAGGATGACACATAGAAAGTAAAATATGGGTGCAGCACAACTTAATCACACCAAGGTTTCTTGGGGTTTTGCATTTTTCTTTTAGATACCAATTTCTGGTTATTTCATCATGAAAATAATATTCTTCCCAAAATAAAGGTCCTAAAAGTTTGAAAATTACTTCAGATCAGTGCTTAATCAATCATCTTTTGAAATAATTGTGTTTAGACTTTTTATTGTTGAATTGGCATTGAATTTATCATCTTTAATTTAGGTATTTGATTAAGTTAAATCCTAGCTAGTCTGTGTGAATAGAAAAGGAAGAGCATTACTCACTGCAGCTGCAGTTTAAACTGTATTCAGAAGGCAGAGATATCCAGGTTTTCTTCACCTTTTTAATTCATCAAACCGTGTGTTGGCTATACCAGGGAGCAGTGAACAGAAGGGAAGCAGGGTCATGTTTGGGCAAAATTTAGAAGGCCCAAACTTCAAAATCTGACGTTTCTGAGCTGTGCTGCATGTTCAGGTGTGTTCCAGCTCCTTGTCTTTAAGGATGGCGGTGGGATTTTGTTGTCCTGAGTCATATGATGTTTCTTTTGGGTTCATTTGAGTTAATAGGTACATGAACTTTCAAACAGGTTGACCACATTGAGCTTGTTGTGACAGTTGGGCAGATGTCTGTTGTACATTGGAGGTCGTGTGGGCCAGTCCGTAGCTGGCAGAGTGAGTAGAAAGCACAGTTTGGGTATTTTGTTTTCTGTTATTGTGTTAGAAACTTAGAGCTAGAGAAACTCTTTGATATATAGAGAATATATCAGCTGCTTGCAATTCTTTTGGGTGTTACTTTGTGCATGTTGAGTTTTGGGAATTTTTTTTCCTTCAAGGTATGTCCGATTAAAAAAAAAAAATCCCACACCCCAGATGCATTATTCATGGTGAATTCTTAATGATTAATCTGCTTTCTGAACCCAACTACAATTCTTAGAGGTACAAGCTATTTATATGTAATAAAGAATTATATGTTCAATTCTTACAGGCCTTTAGGCATTCAAGGCATGTAGACGTCGGTATGGCACAGCAGCAGTGTGTGTCTCCTTTGTCATTATTGTTCTCCTTGAGTTTACTGTATCTTCATTGAGCTTTCCAAAATCATCTGAGTAATCTAGCAGGCTTTTCAAACAAAGTCCATTGAACACAGTCTTCCTTTTGCTCTTTGTGCTTTTTTCTACAGCAATAGGTATACATGTCTCACTGCTTTCCTACAGCTGTATTTAGTTTACACTAGTCCACTCAAATTATTTTTATGATCAAATAACTTAATTTACAGAATTTATAACCCCCAGGTTTTGGGAATCCATAACCAAGACAGTTGAATTTACAAACACTCAATTAAAATACTTGGCAGCACGATATTGTTCCAAATGAATCTATGTTGTTTGCATAAATGTCTGCATCCCCTGTGTATGACCTTACTAGTCCTTTGCTTAGAACCCAGAAAAGTGATTGAGATCCATGGGATTGTTCCAACAGACCTTCTTATGCTTACTTTGAGTCATTCAGGGTAGTGCTTTCCCAGTTAGAAGGATCCATCCTTGATACCTTTTCACGATAAACACACCTCATTTCCCTATGTGGCTTTTATCCAAGTTTTACTCATTGTGGTCAATCTTCTGTAACCTTGTAATGGTCTGGTCCTGTTTCCATGTAAACATCTATGTAAATGAAAACTAACAATTTTATTTATGGATGTTTGTCTGTTTTTTTGATTATTTGCATTGTAACCAGATGTTCTTGATCAAAGATACTTAATAAATTAATTTGTACTGTAATCTTGCACATTAAAGGTGCGAAATGGGTCATGAGAGCTGCCACAAAAATGAAATGGAAAAGCATTATAAATCACTCAAGCAGTTGTGCTATGCATTGGTCTGCCATGTTTGACAGTAGCTTCTTAAAAGTGCTCTTTTCCCTTTATGTGAGGTTTATGCATATTTAAAATCATTATCTGCTTTGTTTTTGGGGGGTTTTAAACAGGTTTGGAATTAGCCGTAGATCCCCTGCTTCCATTGACAGGCAGAACACGCAATCGGATACGGGTGGTAGCGGCAAATCCACACCCAGCTGGCAAAGAAGTGAGGACAGTATCGCTGACCAGATGGGTAGGTAATTAATTCTTTACAATGAGCAAGCTAACCACAAGGTGACTTTGGCAATACCTCTCCATGCAGAGAGAGAACCCTCTTAAGTATTGTGTTTTCAGTATCTTTGAAAGTTAACCTTGTTTCTCAGGATGAATAATGAGGTCTGGAGCATGTACAGCTTCTGCAGTCTGTTTCCTTGAGACCTGTGGGTATCACCTGAGGAAGAACTGATTTCAGTACTTCATTTGATTGTGGGACTAAATCTACATTAATGCTTTTACTCTGAAACACTCTGTCCTTTTAACAGCAGTTTGGTAGACATGCTTACTAATTTGTCTTGCTGTTGAGGACTTGTTTGACCCCACCTCCTCTCCCGAGTGGCTTGACTTAGTTTAATTTTTGCTTAGTTTGTCTAAAGTGCTTGTGATGCTCCCTTTCAGACTGTGCTGTATAAATGCAAATTGATTGTTTGATCATTGAAGCTATAAAAATACCATGTACAAAATGGAAAAAATGCAATTAAAGTTTAAATAGTAAAGTAAATCTATTGCTTGGTAATCACCTTCCACCACTGTATACATTGTCATTGCACTTGGCAATTAAGCTGTCAGCTGAGGGAACATATTAACTACATAAAACAGCTGGGTACTTAGTTTGCATTGTTAAGCCTTCATTTGAAGCTTTTGCACATAGACCTTTTGCTACACCTATGGCTTGACTTGAGTGGATACCAATGAGATTGACACCAATGGAAATGTCCTGTCTACAGACAGCATTGATCCAACATGATGACCATGGTCAAGTTTGCTAGATTGTTTTTTTTCTAACTTTGTTACCATAGATTAAACAATTCCATACTTTTTCTGTTGCACATATAGATCGTCATTTTACTGCATCACAGCTTTTGCTCTGTGTAAATGGAATAGTGTTCAGCACAGAATAAGGCTCAGTGAGATCAGCAGGAGTTTAAGGCCAATGCCAACCTCAAGTTCTGGAGATGTACTTTGTTCACATACCTTCACAACCTCAGTGAGCTGTGCCTTGTTACTGAAGCCATCTGTCCGTCCCTCCCTCACAACTCCCTCCATACTTCTCACTAAAAAGCTGTGATTCTACTGATCTGCAGTTCTCATTTTCACAGAATGATTTTTAATCACATATGTTTTGGTAATGACACGTGTAAAACTGAGCATTACTTTTGCAGACCAACAGTTGGGTGTTGATGCTGGCACTGAATGGAGCTGCCAGCAAGTTCTGTTCTGCAGTGTCAGGTGTCACCATATTAGCGAAATAAGTAAGGCCAAAAAGAGCAGAAAACATTGTGTGGTAGAAGAGCTGGCTATGGCATTTGGTGAAGGCTGAGCAACGCATACTGACATATAATCCCTATATTTTATCTCTTGTGTATTGTCCTGCATTCATAGAGTCGCAGTTGGAAGCTGCATCTCCGACTGGAGACTTTATTGCCAGTCTGGTGAATCTAGGTGAAAGTGTGGTTCTGTGGCAAATAAGCACATTTCCACTTGGGATAATCTGTCTCAAGGTAAATAAGGCGTTAGGTGCAGTGAATCCACACGCTCGCTCCTTCCTGGCCCATTCTTAGCTACAGGAGACCTTTGTTCTTTGTGCACCATCACTGCTTGCTACCACTTGCTGGGGGAATCACGTTTGATATTTTTTATATATATATAAATTTTTAAAAAACCCTTTTTCATTTCTTTTTCAAAAAAGCTGGTGATGCTGCAGATCAAGATGAACAAACTGTAGCTGTGTTGGGGAAAGCACTGCTAGCTACAATGGGTATTGTTAAGTACTTCATAAGCACATGTTCTACTTAAAAGCAGCATTTTTAGAAGTGCAGAATATTGCATAATCACAGGAGAGAAGATATATGTGAAAAGTCACAACTGAGAGAGACTCTTCTAAAATACTGACCTAGGGCTCTGAGAAGGCAATTGCCTACCTGACGGGCTGTGTCTGAACACCCTCTAGACCTCCATAGTTATCTCCTGGGGAAAAAATATGTTTAATTGGCAAAGAGCACTCCTGTTAGTGTCCATGTAAGATGAGTGATTTGAATTCTGTCCACATTTCACAGAATCACAGAATGGTAGGGGTTGGAAGGGACCTCTGTGGGTCATCTAGTCCAACCCTCCTGCCGAAGCAGGGTCACCTACAGCAGGCTGCACAGGACCTTGTCCAGGCGGGTCTTGAATGTCTCCAGAGAAGGAGACTCCACAACCTCCCTGGGCAGCCTGTTCCAG
>Ga0065711_1005563_pt1 | contig 29663 bp, 17 predicted proteins | sample Hoacrofraction12_FD_59098 | JGI IMG/M metagenome (GOLD analysis project Ga0065711, IMG submission 59098) | Hoatzin crop microbial communities from Cojedes, Venezuela - Epithelial fraction 12 v2 (version 2) | ecosystem: Host-associated > Birds > Digestive system > Esophagus > Crop | place... | reverse complement strand
GAGAGGGTGTCACCTCTGTGTGTTGCACAGCTAGATGTTTTCTGGAGCTGCCTAACCTGTGCTGGGGAGCTCTTCCTCACCGCTTTGGGCACAGCCTGGAGCACTGGCTGAGACCGTCTCACCCCTTCCCTTCCCCGCTCCCCCACACTGGCTCCAGCGATTTCATTTAGCTCATTAAATTGGCAGAACGCTAATCCAGCAGAACGCCAGGTTTGCTGGGGACACGCAGGGATGCTTGGGCAGGAAAGAGGGACGTGACTGCCCTTCCCAGGTTGTCCCCCACTTGCAGCCTCCCACAATCTCACCAGACCACGGCCTGCCAAGCTGCGGGGCGCAGCGTGCAGACCTAGCAAGACCAGGCTGCATCACATGAATTACAGAATAAAAGGCTTCAGTTCCTTCATATCTCCTTCTCTGGAGATATTCAAGACCCGCCTGGACAAGGTCCTGTGCAGCCTGCTCTGGGTGACCCTGCTTCGGCAGGAGGGTTGGACTGGATGACCCACAGAGGTCCCTTCCAACCCCAAACATTCTCTGATTCTGTGATTCGGACCATCTGCAAATTGGCGTATCCTGCATATCGGGTCCTAATTTCAGTCACAGCTTTTGGAATTTTCCTGCTGAAATGTAGATGTTTAAAAAAGAAATACCCTCAGAGAACGATGCATATGCATATGCCATTTTTCTATTCAAGGTGTTTTTTTTTACCAGCTGCTCCCTCAACAGGACCGCAGGAGCACTCAGGAACATAAAGAAGATTTCCAGAAAAAGGCATTCAGTGAACAGGCCCAGTGAGGATTTTTGTCAAGGCTTAAGGAACAGTTTTCACTGGCATAAAACCCCCCAAATTAATAATCCATAGTGACACAGGGAGCAGATTAGATATAATTCTGTGTTCCCACCTGAAAAACCTTCTGCGGGGTCGGTAGTCTCTTCCTTGTGACACCATTGCTCTCCGGAGACAGGAGCACGGTACCATTTTAGAGCATGTCAGGAAGCACTTGGGATTTCACTTTCCACCGTCACTGTATTCAATCCCTGCTGCTTCCTGCAGAAGTAAGGGTTGGGTGCTTCTCTGTGAGTGGGCTTTGGATGGCGAGAGGCTGCCCATCGGAGGGCGAGAGGCTGCCCACTGCACCAGAGCTCGCAGCGTGCGGAGGCAGGCGACGGCCGTGCGGGCAGACACAGCCCGCGCCCCAGCCTCCCTCGCCACGCTCAGGAACGTCGCTCCCACCAACACGCCGGACTGCAGCCTGGCATCAAAGGCAGGTGGAAAAACCTCCCTCCGCCCCAGGAATCGGGGTCCCCTTCCCCCTCTGCGGGAGCACCCTCCTGCGGCAGCGCCTCTGCCTTCCCTCGGGGCCCGCAGCTGCCAGGAGGTGCTGCCAAGGGCTCCCGACCTTTTTTTAGGGGGTAAAAACCGTCCTGCTCGAGCGACCAGGAGCGATCTGAAGTACAGCCAGCATCGCCTGGCATTTCCTAGTTACGGGTCTCTTGGAAAAAAAAAAGAAAACCCGACAAAACACAAACCAAACCACTCTGTGCTGAAATCCAACAGAAATCAAATCCTCCTCACCAGCAGCAGCAGCAGCTCAAGGGGGACGGATGGCTGGAGGAGACCTCCTACGGTCTGTTTGCCGCCGGTTTCCAGAAGCACGTTTTGCAGGAGCTTTGCCCACTGCAGCCTTCAGACAGACAATAAAAAAAGCCAGCGAGAGGCGCAGCGCTTTGGGTGAGGAGGGTGACGAAGAAGGGGGTAAGACCGATGGGGGTTGAGGGGGGGGAAGTGAGGCAGCAGGGGAGGAAGGCAATGAGGAAACAGAGACCCGTGCCGGCATGTCCCAGCCTCGCAAGTGCCAAGCTTTACACCGGGGCACAAAGCGCAGCCACGTTGCCCGTAACGATGCCGGGGGGCTGCCTGCTTGCAGCAGAGCAACGCGGCTGCGGGTGACGGAAGGAACAGCTTCTCCCTGCAGAGAGGTGGCCAGCCAGCGCCTTGGTGTCGGGACAAACGCGGCCGTTCCCTTACGCTTCTAGGGAGAAATGCACAAGGAGTGGAAGTTCACCCACAATAGCTCTTTCCAGGGGAACCAAACTGCTTTCGGCTGGTGCTGATCAGTCCATCGGTGAAAGTGGATGGGCCTTCCGGTCTGCTGAAAAGTGGAAAGCAGCATCCCCAAACCGCTCTGAAGAAGATGACTACCACGTAAGTTTAACAGCTTGTGCCTCTTTTAATGCAAACACCACTTATTTGTACATGTATAGACAGTAAAATACAAAGGGTTAGAAAACAGGCTTCATTATCAGCCCCTAATTCTAACGTACTGTACGTTAATCCCTGAGAGCACCTGTCAATTGTATGTCTCCTGCAAGTGATACCCAGAGTGCAAATTCAAGTGTTTGCCTGCAGCACAGGTTGCTTTTCAGATACTGAATCTGAACGCTAACTCTTCAGTACGCTGGGCTGGCAGTAAACAAAAATTAATAAACCATTCAATCCAGTGTACCAATTAAAAATCCATCCTAATGTCTTTGCCATGGTCAGCTGAAAGATTGTCTTCCTACTTTCCAAAGACATGAGTTCAGCTTATATTCTGGTCACACCATATCCATTACAAAATTGGTGCCTATGAATTGCACGGCACTGATGCACTTGCCAACCAAAATCCTCTTTATATTGATAGGAGTGGGCAGGTTTATTAGCAGGGTGCATATTCCTTCAGCTCTGACCTGGGAGGCTAGCTGGCAATGTGGTCTGGCCAGCAGAACTAGGCCGGCGAGAGGTACAAAGAAGAGGCTGTGTGGAAAAATCCTACTTTCACACGTCTGCCGTAACCCCTGTCGAGCCCCGGCCCTGCAGACGCCAGCTAGCAATACCAGTCTGGGCACCGGTTTTCAATCAGCTGGATTTATTTCTCCTGTGACACCTACAGTTTCATTACAAGTTCAGCAAGACCGCGGCCAGCCTTTGTGCTGTGGGAGTAAAAGATGGAAAAGTTTTCCGTCTCTTTAATTGAAGGGAGAAGCTGGTGACAGCAGCAGCTGGGGTCTGCCGGGGCTCTGGCGGAGCAGCGCCGTCAGGAGAACACACCACAGCACATTTCATTCCAAACGGGACCAAAGCCTGAGCAAAAACACAGCCTGAGCGTGTGCTCTATGACTTGCTGTTTACGTTTGACCACTGCTTCTCTGAATCCGGTCTTTCTTCAGCAAGCAGCAGGTTTACAGCCTGCCCTTCTTGGAATTTGCCAGGGTTTGGCACACCGTTCAGACTGACTGCTGGTAAAATCAAAAGAAGCCTTCACGTGGACCACAAGAACCTGCAGCAACCTGCGTGAATGGCCACTTTGCGATGCACTCCTGTGCCAGGGAAGGTTTTCTCCCAGTGCAGAGACAGAGGGGTAAGGTACTGCCCTCTCCGGGCACCGCCAAAGCTCACAATGACATCTGGCCACGGTTTCCAAACGTTGGCGGCCGAGCTGCCTGATACTGCATCTCTGACCGGATGTTCATAGCGTATGGCTGGACTTGATACCTGGGAAAATTGCCTGAACTTCTTGAAGGTGCATAATTTTCCTGTCCTGGCTATAATATGGAAACGCTCCCAATAAACCCGGTGGGGTTTTGTAACAGGAGCTTAAATATCAACCTAAAACAAAGCCCACCTGTGACTCACCATCGCCCTCTTTTCACAGTTAAACACAATGACAAAAAAATTCCCTGAGACTAAAGAGGAGACAACAGACAGCGGATACAGGGGAAACACCATGGGGGAAGCAAATCTTGGGTGACGGCGGCATTCAAAAATCAGCTCAGCTTCTCTGTTGCTCCAACGAAATCAGTCCCTGCTCCTGATTTGTACCTGCAGAGGATGTGAATACCTCAACTACAGAAGTATTTCACAGGCAGCCCTTCTTGTATTCAACAGAACAAACAACAGCATTAAGAACTGCATCCATACAGACTGTATAGAGCCATACAGCTTAATACCTATCCTGTCTTAAACTTTGATTACCGAAATTAAAATAAAGTGCTTAGTATATTCAAAACAACTGCAGACCTGGATTTTCACTGTCCACCAACACTGCGGTATATTTTAAACTTTTCATTATCACTATAAAACCTTGCAATACGTCTACCTAAGCAAGGAGAGGGAGGAATGTCTAGTGTCAAAAGCACAGCTCCTTAATTTTGTCCATTACAAAATGAACAACCACGAAATACGATCCTTTCACACGCATGTTGTTTTTCAAGCTGTTTGATCTCAGTCATTCACCGGGAACTGGGAAAAAAGGAAGCCACAGAAGGACTGCACCACTCCATGCTTCCCGTCAACAGCAGCTAGGTAAACTGAGCAAGTCTTCCACCTCCAGACGCCCTCCCGCTCTGCCACCAGACACACCGTGGCCCAGCCCTTGCCCTGTTCCTGCACTGTAAAGGCCATTATTCAGTATTCCAGCTCCGCGAGCAGTGGGCACGCACGAAGGCATGCAGCCTGTTACCTTCCTCAGATAACAAGACTAACGGCTCTAAAACCTTCCAAGCAACTGCCTTTAAATCAGGTCCTGCACCGGGCAGGAGACACCTGCCTCTGTTTTTGAGCCTCCGCTGCTCTTCTCTTCTCCTGTTCCTCTGCCTTCTTCCGCTCCTCTTTCAGCTCCTTGTATCTCCATTTGGGAATCTGTAAGTAGGGATCGTCCTTTGCACTGCTCCTCCTCCTCGCCTTTTCTGGCTGGAAGGTGGGCGGGGGAGCCTTGCAGATGCGGACTTTGGGGATGACAAACCCCGGCCTGACGCTGCTCCGCCGGAGCAGGTGGAGCGGCAAGAGGCTTGCCTTCCTGCTGGCTACGGTGCTCACCTGGGAGACCGCAAGGCTGGCGGGCTGCAGGCTGGCCCGCCGGTCCCTCTTCTTGGGGATCAGCGTGACTCTGGAGTTCTGGAATAGCTTCTCGTAGCTGCTGAAGTGGTCTTTGTCCTGGGATCGGATCTCCTCGGCTCGCTGCTTCCTAAGGATCTCTTGCACAGCCAGCCGGCGCTTCCCCACAGAAGGTGGGCTGCCCGGGCACACTGTCCGGCATGACAGGGCGACGAAAGGACTGCTCAAGCTTGTCGTCACCTTCACCATGTGATCGAGGACCCCGTCTTCTTCTGGGCCGTAGAAAGACCGGAATGAGACAGCTGCCCTCACACACTCGGAAATCCTCTGCAAACAGCTTTTTGGCTCTGCAGCCTTGGCAAGAAGTTCCTTCATTTTTGGCCATTCTGGTTTATATTGCTCACAAAACTGCTCCGGGCATGGCCTGTCCATCAGCTTTTGCATGATGAAGGCAGATTCTGATCTTCCTGTGTAACAAGCCCATTCCCATGGAGTCAGTCCACGGCTTGGGTCAGTCGCGTGAACGTTGGCCCCTCAAAGAAAAGAAAAACAGTTAGTGTTACTTAATGAATCTGCCCACACTTTTATTGCTATGATCAGAGATGAATCAGCCAGATCTCTGCAAGAACTACAACACACTATATTTGTGTAAAAATGAACATGCAATAAGGAGAGATCAGGGTTCCTGACTTTCTAAACTCTTGATTTATTTAGAAAATAATAAATGAAATTTAGGCTGTATAAATTAAATTCTCTTAAAGCAATGCAAAGAATGATGCAATGAATTTCAACTGCATTGAATGTTGCCTGCTGTTTTAAAATCCATTCACTCAGGCTCATAAGAAAAGAGTGACAAATACGGAAAGAAACAATTCTGTACACAAAAATCCTTCCTGTACAGAATAATGGGCTTTGAACTGAACGCTGCCACTCAGAAGAGAGATCTTAGGCTAATGATCACAAGTTCCATGAAAATATCAACTCAGTGCTCACTATGGCCCAAAATAGCAAACAAAATACAAGAAAAAACAGGAAAAAAAGAGGAAAAAATAGAGAAAACACCATGTGTACAATTCAGGTTCTTTTATCTCTGAAAGGACAGTGTAGAATTAGAGAGTTAAGAGGACGGTGACAACGGTGATCAAATGTAAGGAAAGTTCCCATACATGTCAAAGAGTGTATAATGGGCGAGATGGACCTTCAATCTGAGCCCAGAACAGCTGATCTCATCTACCTTAGATCACCACCCCTGAGGAAACAAAGTTATTGTTAGCAAAAGTACGCTAATATCGCCAAGTGGACCAGCTGTAAGAGGTGACTGGGATGCATGCTAGTCAGTAGAGGCTTAGACATCTGAAGTACAGTGTTTGGTCCTGGAAGGAAATGATTTCTAGTGGTTATTATCTTTCAGCCTGTCCTTCCCCCATTCTCAATTTATGATCTTTATCCATCCAATTCTGACATGTGTCCCCATCACTATTCTTTCTTCTCATATATTTCTGCATTCTTTTCCAGCTTTGCCTTCCTTCTGATGTCTCCATGTTCCTATAAGCCCCCTCACACGGGTTTCCGCCCCTGTTCTTCACTCTTTTGCTTGCAAGCAGGGCTACATTCTTCTCCTGCAGGGCACCTGGCTGCCTGAAGAGAGGACACAAGAGTAACAGGATGAGCAAGCATCCTAGTCTACTCTGCTTTATCCTTCACAACTTCTGTAGTACTGTATCCAGTGCTGCCACATTCCCTGGCAGCCAGAAAGCTTCAGGGAAGTCCCCTCAGTTCTGGTATTTGGGTGGGAGTGCGGGCATTTGTCAGTGAGGATGGTGTGTGCCTAGTTCTGCTCACACCGAAGAGCTCTGTAAAGGACAGCGGAAGCTCAGAGGGCACCTTTGGAAGAATCTCTGCAGAACGACGAGCAGCAACAAATGGTTTTGGAAGCTGAAATCAGTGAGACCTGGTCACAAATGCCCAACAGGTTACAGCTGGTGAATGCTAAAGGGTAAAGATGTGTCCGAAAACTAGCTCAGTGTTGCTAATCAAAAAAGAATCTCAGAGACATGTCAAGGACTTGACAGCCAGCACCATATCCTCTGCATCGCACCCAAGTGATCCTGGACACACCGCCTGGGCATACTCATCTTGATGTTTTAAAGTATATGGGGGTCTGGGTGAATGAATGAAATCGATAGGACAATGAGTGAATACTCTCTGGTTTCAGGCAGTCACGTTCTTAAGCTGCAAATGCTTTGGTTTATACTCCACCTTTAAACTTTGACTGATCTCAGAGGGAGCTTTGCAGGCTCCAGAACATAGGCTTTGTTCAGCAGATCTGCAGCATGTTCCCTGGGACAGGCATGGACACTTGGCCCAGCTGCTTTAAACGTAACTGAGCTCTGTAACATTGAGTTGTGGTTCACACGTATCACTGGCCTTGTAGATAATTTCTGGGTTTCTTGAAGGAGTTTCAAGCTGGGATATGAACGGGCTACAACATTTGACTTCTTGAAGGGCTTCTCTATCAGTTGAAGCACCATTTTCAAACAGCCAACACAAAAATGACCTACACAGATCTTGTCACAAAAGAAAAGACATTCTGTCCCATTGCTTTGGAAGAGGGAGATGTCCAGAGACTGAGACACGAGGAAAAGGGCAGAGAAACATCATGATAAATTATGGGCTTTGGGGTGGATTACCTTGGTGACAGCATTTCAGACTAGCATAAGGGGGACTAGATATAAGGAATGCTAGCCAGGAACCAGTTTGCAACGGGTCCAGTGTAACCTTCACCACAAAGGATGTTTTGTCATTACAGAAAAACAGAGGAAAAGGAGAACATGGGGAAAGTGACCAAAAGCTCAGTTTAAACCCTATTAAGTACCATCTGATTCCTAAGAGTCTGAAAAAATCCCAAAAAGGAGGATGCTAGAGACACAGACCAAGAGTGAATGTGGATGAAGACCCTCTAAGCAAAAGAGCTGATCTCAGTTTAAGTGTAATTAAAGTGAAATTTGCAGAAAGGACCACTCAGAGAGAAAGCACAGGTTCATTGCAGGGAGCCAAGCATGGGGTGCAGACTGGAAGGCAGAGAGGAGGCAAAGAGGGGGAAGATTTAATGAAATCAAAGAGTTCATTAGTTGTGGACTGAAGAAAGCATCGCGAGATCTCACAGGCAGCACGGTTTGATGAAGTTCACGACTGCAGAAGCTACAGACAAACCAGTGAGGGGAGGAACAAAGACATGTTCTCCTGCTCCACTAGCCCATTTTTGAACCATCCTACCCAGGCTCCCTACCTCTGAACCTCTCCCACCTCAGGCTAGCCTCTTGTCCTGTCCCCTCTGAACACTCACCAGGGTCTGCGCTCCCTCCCACTGGAGCTGACTGGGAAGATGGCAGATTACGTGGAAGTTGTTTCCTTGTTGTACATGTAACAGGCAAGGATTTACCACAGGAAGAACAGCAGCTAAAGGAATTGTCTCCAAACATAAATTTTCATGAAGAGCACGCTTTGCTTGCAAACAAGCAAGAGGTATAGACAGCTGCTTACTGTTATCTTCAAGAAAAAGACATGCCAGCTCTGACACGGTGCAGCTGTGAGACCTCGGATCAGAGCTGTGCAAGAAGAGCTGTGTGAGCAAGTGCTCACTGCGGGTTCCCACCTTTGCTTGGGGGCTGCATTTGAGCTCGGACGCTCAGCTCCAGTCCTTGCCTGAGCTATGCCTGTGCCCAGCCACATCCCTCACTGATTTGGACCCTGATCCACAGACTTCATTTCTTGTTTTGACCTCAGACCTACCTTGTCTCTATGAACTTGCCTGGTCACCACGGACCTGCCCGGTGATCCCTGCAGTACGCCTGATCCTGGATATCATCACCAGCCCTGCTCCGTTCCTTCTAGAAGCACCTTAGTCAATAAGGTTAGTGCCTCTGTGTGCCTTGCTGTCACCCCGGGCTCACCTCTGCTCGAGGAGAAGCCCACCCCTGCTGCTCCCTGACAGATGCATCCCAGGTGTTTCGGAAGCGTTATCTCCGTAAACAGCGCTACAGACTATTGAAATCCTGATCTTTCAACAGAAATCGATGCTGACTTTGTGCCTTGTATCACAAAATCTCTTCTAAGTAGTGATTTACTATAGTGGTATTGATTTTCTGCACAAATCAGGAGACGTTTCTGAACAAACTTGTCATTCAGGAGAATGCCTCATCTGAAAGAGACGTGAATAGTCATGTCCCTTTTTTAAGTGTGATAGTAGTCTTATTGCACTAATTGTCATTTCAGTATAAATACAGCCCACAAGTTTTCTTTTAGAAAAACTGCATTTGTCACTTGCCTTGATTTTCCTATGAAAGTTGCCCTGAAGATGATTTTCAGCACAAGTAGTTTGAATACACATGCCCCTTTAGGATATCAATACCCTACCTGATTAAGAAGGTTTAATGTCCCTTGGGATGCAAAACTGACATCCTGACTTTAAAGACGGGGAGTGAAAGAGCTCAGGCATCTGTTACCGACCTGTTCTATGCGCCATATTTAAAGCCCAGTCTCCAGATCCACAGCCACTCCGATGACTTTACTAAAGCAGCACTGAGTTTACACTGCAGATTACCGCAGGGCTTGACACGTGAATTACAACCAGCATTTCTGTGCTCCTGCTTGGGCTGGCTTGCTTGCTGAACGCTGGCAGCAGCGCGGCCCTGGCAGCGCAGCAGCCCGTGACAAACTGCCGATGAGCGACGGGGTTCGCCCCTTACTCGCTGTGCACTCACGGGTAGCAAATTCACATTTCCAGAGACAAACTTTGAAAGAGCAAACATTATGGCCAAGTGTCTCAGACCGCCTTAATCTTGTAGTGATTGACCTTGGCCACCCTCCAGGAACTCAAATTTCAGAAAGAGCAGTCACTTCAACAACCCAGCTCCAGCCATCTGTCACACATTGCCGTTACCTCTTCCCCATCTGACTGTGTTAAAGCCATGCTTAGGCGGCCAGGAAGGTGAGTTATTTTCCTTTACGGACCTCCTGCATTGCCATAAGTAGGTGCCCAGCAACAGAGGTCTTACCCAAATCACTGAACAGGTACTGGATTTAAAATCCTCCTGGCTGTAACTCTTTTCTAAAGACACATACCTGCTTTGTAGCTGTGCAAGTAGACCCACAGCTGATTATGGGTGTTTTCCCCCCACATTTCCATGCGTGCTTAAGTTTTAACATAGAATTTTGCTGGTTTATTTGTGAAATTGACTTGTTGACCTAATCTTTTAATAACTATTTCTTTCACCTTCTTCAGCAAACTAGCACTTTATTGTCAGCAGCCACTCAGTATCCCCTAAGCCCCAAACTAATTCTAAATCCATTCTGCATGAGCAGCTCCCTCCCTCCCTCCGTTTCACCAGACTGCACAGTGCTAAAAAATAATCAGGTATTAAAATAGGTGCAGGTAATTTAATATACTTCCTTTGTGACCCCTACTTGGGGCTGAAAATGTGAGGACCTGCAAAACACTCACCAAAACACGAATATAAATGGCAATTTAGAAACTCAGAGTATATTAACTCTACAGCTCTTTAGGCAATGGATGATCTTTGGTATCCTCACTACCTCCGATGCACAGACAGGCTGCTACAACGTTCTGCAGGTAAACTTGATATGGAGGCTAACAAAGCCATTTTCTGGCTGGCTAAAAGTTTGTTCTCCCCAGTATTTTGTTTTCTTATGAATCACGAAAACAAGAAGGTAGCTATTCAGATGCCAGAGGCAGCAACCACACAGTGAACTTTACTATAGATACTTTTTGTACAAGGAGTAACAAGGACTGAGTTATCTACAGAGATGGAGATGTTGTGAAATAGCTTCTAGTGACCAGAACAGAAAAAGCAAGCTTCCACCAGATTTCCAGCGGTAGTAAGTGAAAGCCATGATACTGTCAGGTCAATTTGACAAGTCATAAGGTCTTGGGATTGAAGTTTCATTTTACATGATAACTTATAATGGGCACTGGAAAATTCTGAACTAGCATCTGCACGAAGTATTTGTTAGTCCAGAAAGAGTGTCTGTGCCTAGAAGTACACTAGCTCTGACAGTCATTTTATAATTTTATTTCATAAATATTTAACTCCAAAATGAACGAACTGATTCAAAAGCTTTGATTCCACTACCAGAGGCTACAGAACCTTGCAGAAAGTAACACGCTAATTACCACATCATCCAAACATTACAGAGTCATATCAACATCTAGAAATTCGGTATTATGAAAATGAATGAAAGCAATATCACTATGCTTGATAAATGCCTGTGACTTAAAATATTCAGATTATGAGGTGTTAAGACTTCCGTGAGAGCAAAATGACTGAAATAAACTTGTTCAAGATCTCTCTCAATGAAATAGGCCTGTAGGATTCTTAGTCTAGACAGTACCAGTATTCATGCAGTCTGTTATCATTTCCACAATATTTAATTTGTGTCAAACATCTGCAACTGTAATACGAGAATATATAAATGCTAGCTATTTAATTATTAGCTAATAATTTCTATACCAATTACTTTATATAATAAAAACATACAACATTGTGGCTATGAGGTTCTGTACACTGGGACCGCTCCTGTAGAGGCTGTTGCCCCAATGCCCCTCGCCCTTCCAAGTCTGCTCTCCAGGATGCCTTCACCTTGCAATGCATACGGCTGGAAATTCAACCGCAGTCAAGAGCCAACACCAAGAAACATTATTTCCCGTTCTCAGGTGTGCAGGTGGACAGAGATGGACCTGCTCACTCCCTGTGCCATGACTCCCTCCTTGCAGCAGATGCAGACCTGCTGGTGCCCTGTTGCCTGTGAACCTGGAGATCCAACTCAGATCTGCAGAGGGGTTACAAAGAGAGGTTATTCCCTATGCTGCCAAATTTCTCACCAGTGTCCGCTGTAGGATATGAACCTTACATCCAACACTCCTGACAGGAGCCAGAGACTCCAAAGCTCTCCACTTCCTGCCCTGGGACCTGCCATGGTTGTAGGGAGAGGTGGAGGTCTGGCTATGGTCCCACCACCATCACGCACCCTTGCACCATCACACCCAAAGAGATGGCAGCTGGACCTGTGTGTCCTTCCCAGCTGTGGCATGAACTTCTTTAACGCCTTGTCTACAAATCTTGATGATCACACTCCCCAAACTCTCTTGGAGACAATGAATCTCACCCTGAGAGCTCCTGGAGAGATCCTGGACGAGTTTCCTCAGGCAAACTGAGCACTCCTGCACCTGCAGCACACAGCTTCAGCACCTTGTCTATGCCTTATTTAAAAGCTATACTCATTTCCAGGGAAGGCTGCACCTCACCTCTCAGAGCAAACACCCCAACAGCCAATTTTCTTCTTGGTGTTTGCACGTGACTGTCTAGTATGTACAGGTAGATGACGAAGAAGCAGCAAAGCACTTTGCATACCTGCCAACATCAAGGCCTTCACGCATTCAGTTCGGCCCTGCATTGCAGATTTCATCAGTGCTGTGAATCCAAACACATTCCTCTTCTCAATATCAAGCCCAGGAAAATAGTTCAACAAATAGTTTGTAATGGTTATGTGCCCTTTAAAGAAATGAAAAAGCAGAGAAAACATGTCACAGAATGAAGGTGCTGTCTCAAAGTTAAACAAAAAATCACTCCTGAACGTTTCATAACTGGAAAAACACAGATAACTAATAAGATCTCTTTTCTTCGTATCCTCTTCCGCTCATTGCAGTCATTAGGCTTACGGTTAAGTGGCACTGACTTGTGACCAGGTTTGGGCTAGAAGCCTGGGAACCTGGGTTCCCACCTTTTCTCAAGTTGCTCTCCTCTCTGGAAAGTCAATTTAAGGTAACGGAAGAACTGCAAACCAGAGATGGTCACTCTGAGGTTGCAAGGGGCTTCAGTTTCTTAGCTCAGTGAGTAGCACTGCAACAGGAATTCCTACAACTTACAGAAGGAAGACCCATCACCTGGGTGAAATGACTGCAAAGGTTCAGCTTTTTCACTCTCCTGGTAAATTTGAGCCTCGTTATTATAATGCTTCATTTAAAAGTGATTACATGTGGTAGTTTAAGCCAATAACACTAAGAAACCATGCCAGGCCTGATATGCGACAAAGAAATATTTTGCGTAGAATCCCACATTTTTATTTTTCCATCTGACAGTGTAAAGCCACTTGTCTGCTCTCCAGCAATGGGAAAATGGGGCTGATGTTCAGTTTTGTTAGTGAAATAAATGACTTGCGTTGTGTCTCTGCAGGCAACTGCTGTTGCCATTCACGTGCCTTGTACGCCAGGATAACCGGTGTCAGCAAGGGCATACTGAGCAGTTGGAGACAACTCTGGTTAAATGGCTGGAAGACCAATTAAAACATCGAGTCTTTATAATGGGACATCAGCACAAGATGAGTATCTAGTTCCATTATGACTCATTTAAAACAGTTTTCCCTTCACTTGTCATTCATTTGATGATGCTTTGATGCTTTATAAAATAATGCACTCTGGCAGGCAGCTGCAACAATCACAATTTAATTACTAGGAGCTGTAAAAATATTCTCTCATCTCACTCAGCAGTCCAGCTGAATATTCTGTGATGCATGTCATTCAAATTCATCTAGAAATGTTACTGAAGCAGATTGTAATTCATACAGGACAATTTTAAAAGCCTATAGTGTCACATCTGGTGCAGGTTTCTTCAGCAGTCGCTTTGCACCAACACAGTCCTGCATTCACTTTGGAAAGCAAGATAAGAAAAACTTTACCAATTAATTTAGGATGTTTTCTAGGTGCTTCTCTTTATCTCCTAGAATTTGCTGGACTCTGCTGCCTTGCCACATAACTGGAAACTCTCCTGAAACCTGAGCAGATGTAGAGATAGTGCGGATCAGCTTAGCCACGCCAGAGTCAGAGAAAAACAGATAAGAAGCTCCCTGTACCTCGTGCAGTCTGATGCAAGTGAAATACAAAGATATGGCAAACCACAACAAGCTGAAAAAAAGCGAAAGTGAACTGGGTTCAGGGCAGGATCAAGTGACCCGGACCTGCTTACTCAGTGCAGAGGCTTCAGCTTCACTGACTTTACGGTATAAGATCAAATCCCAGCAGAGTATCGGTTACTACCAGCAGAATCTTTGTGCCCAAACTGCTCTGCAGAACATGCTCTGCTTCGCTAATGTACAGTGTGCGTCTTCGTGGTTTTGGAACAACTGAAATACTGCTTTTTGACCACAGAAACCAGAGACAGGAACTGAAACAAGGAGACACAATAAGCTGGAAGATTGTTCAGCTGTTATTGCATTACTAAAGATGTTCTTCCTTTTGCCAAAAGTATAGCTGCAGTAAGAGATGTTTTGCAAATCTGGGATGATCCTAAGAGTCAGTCTTGAAAGACCTTGCTCAGCCAAAACTCTCCAGGGGGCTACAGATGGCCTCAAATGAGACAGAAAAAATACCAGCAATAAAATAACAAAGAAACTAAAGAGGTTTGTGATGCTCAGAAGTTCTGTGTCTCAGGGATTCCTGAAAACCACTTCAGTTTTAATCTGCAGGAGCTTCTGTCCTCCGAGGTTTGCTTAAAATTTCTAGTTCAAACATATATCCAATTCAAAGCAAAACTCAGAGCTGCCAAGTTTTTGTTCAAACCCTGTCATATGCTTTTGATTTAAGGCCATAAAGTTTGCTTCAGTTCTCCTGAGTCTGGGCAAACTAGAAGCGTGTATCTAAATCGTAAGCCAGGTGAGTCTTCCGTGATTTAAAGTCTGCTATGAAAGCTGTATGCAGCTCTAAAATAAATTAGCCTGGCCTCAGCCAGTTTCATGATACTGAATTTGTACCAGGCTCTTGCTGTTTGTAAGCCAGATCTATCTTCTACCAGAACTGGCATGCTAAGGGTACACTTCTTTGCCCTATGAGCCATATTTAGAGATCAGCACAGATGTCTGTAATACCTTAATTCACTTAACTGCTGCCACAGAGCAAATGCCTCAAATGATGACAACATTGTCTAATAATCTATGTAATGCAGGCAGAAGGATAAGCTGCATAGTGAGGAAGATGCTCTGTCATACACCATCACAGTTTCGAATTGTACCTGCAAAATGCCTGTGTTTGCTGTATGGGTGGTGAATGCCTTCTGATGGATTGATGGAACCGAAGACACCCAGAGCCTTTCATCCTCTGCATGCTTTAGGTGTTTGTGTTCTCACGTCTCCCTTAATAAACAAGAAACTGGGATAACTTACGATTTTGTGTTCCCAGCTCTACAACCTTGCCCCAAACTGGTCCCTGTAACACAAAACATCTATCCTTTGTGAGCAAATACAACTATTTCTGAACAGCAGCGCATGCCTGTTACCATACACCGCCACTGATGTAGCTATGTCCTCAGCAGCAGCAGAACAGAGGAAAAAATTTTAATGTTGTTTTCCTCCCTTTTCCTTTTTGTTGAAACCACTCTCCTTTCTCTCCACTTGTTGTTTCAATCTGTTGTTTGCATCATTCTCCCATTTTTTCTGCATTGTCTTTGTACTGATGTTTACTGATTTTGCTTCTGCTTCAGCAGCATCACCACCATCTCTGGGCACCACCTGCTGCAGGCTGGAACAAATTTACAGTTTTGGAAGGCAAGCTGTCTTTGAGCAGGGATCCCATAACTGTGAGAGCAAGTGAACAGACCAATTTTCAAACCTGAAATTTACACACTAAGCAGAGCACTTCGTGTTTATTTTCTACACTAGTAAGCTTATTAAGAAAGTGCCACTTTTCACTGATCCCTCCAGCCTATCTTTCTCAGGTCAGCCCATGCAAAACACTTCAGCTTTAGATACTTTCTTTGAAGGATGAGAATCTTAAATTATCAAAAGCAATAAGAGGAACTGAATTCACTTATTTTCTGACACTCTAGCTGGTCTTTAAGATAATTCTCTTTAATTCAAGATGATGCTCAGATTTGAGCATCATATCCAGGCAGTCATGAAACGTCACAGGCAAGTGTGGATTTTAAACTCCAGTAGCAAAAGCGAAGAGGCCTCCCTGTCATCTCCCTTTGTACCTCGTGTTATAGACGCAGCCTCTGAAACACACGGAATGATCCCACAGGACCACAGTCTCTTTCCCATCCAGCTCCTCTTTGAGGTCTGGCCATACATGACGGTCAGCCGGTCATAGCAAAAATGACAGCACCTTCTGAAACCTTCTGGTATTGCCTTACAATTAACTGAAGTCATGTGGATTTGCTATTAGACTTTCCACATGCAAAAACATGCTTTCAGCATAAATAACAGCGATCTCTCAGAATAATTTATTTAGCAAAAATATTATTTCCATGGCCTGAAGTTAAAAAAACCAACAAATAAATCCTCTACTAAAGAAAACCTGTCATAACCTTTGCTTTCAGTTCTTTATAATACACTGCTCAATGTTACTGCTTAACATTCAGCAATAATTAAGCAGCATCTATTGCATTGTAGCTCCTCTGGTTGCAATGCTAACCTCACAGTAATCTCTATTAACCGTACAGCAGCATCTTGTGATAATGAATAAAATAACCAGTGTCAACACTGTAGCTCAGGATTATCATAGGCAGGGGAAAACATCCAAGTTGTTAGGAGTTTGTACAAACTTTGCTGACTGCAGTCATTTCCAGTTGCTTTGGGGATCAATGGCAAGAGCTGGCAGAGTGTCAAGTCAACGTCAGCCCTCTGGATTAATTCTGAGCTCATTATCATGAGTTATAAACGTCAAGAAGGAGTCAGTGTTAAACCTTTTATAGTCCAAATTTATATTAGGGCAGATAAATAAAAGCAGATTAGAGTTTTTGAGACTTCTCCATTTTATTTAGGAAAGCTACTATAGTCCTGACTTTGCTATGGACATGACTGCTGTGGTCGCAATCTTTCTTCCAGGGTTCAAGACCTATCTTACAGTGACTTCTTTAGCAGAGTTCACTTTTTGGTAGAACACAAAGCAAAGTTTGGTATTGCCTGGAAATGTCTAGTGGCAATATTACTAAATTAATATCAAAACTGAACTGCTTCGATCTTTAGGTATGGCTTGTAATGTCCATTGACATTGCCTGATGGAAATCTGTTTCCTCCAGCCAGCCAGGGTGTGGGAGGGAATACTATGCCCCATGAACTCCCACGAACACGGCAAGTTCTTCATCAGTGAGAAGACATGATGAAGACCAGGTATGCATTCCTTTGTCAAGTGATTGCCTTTGAGGAGCACGCTTGAGGGATGCAAAGGAAACCATGGATGCAGAGCCAGGCAGCCCCTAGAACAGCTTTTAGCCTACAAAGTGATGGCCTCCTTGGTCAAGTTTTTACTGATTTACATGCTTTAGCACTTTGTTAACACTTGTCAGACAAAACTACAGCTTCCCTTAAAGGTTAAAGCACAGTGTTTCAATTTTAACAGAAATAATGGACTGATTGCTTTTTGACTGTAGACTTGAAACTAGCAACTATTTTGGGAAAATCTCTTATATTTATGTGATCTGTAACACTTGTTCATGGAATATTACGAAGCTGGGTGGGGTAAAGGAAAACCTGGGGATAAGCTCTGCTCTCACTCCAGTTTGCATCAGGATTAACATGTTTGATGTCATACAATCAGTCTGTTACAAAAGCAGCATTGGCAAACACCGAACCCTGCTGAGGCTATGTAAATAGGGTTTTTTTTTCTTTTAACTATGGAGTGGTTGAAGAATATCTTAGCAGCTAAGGTATTTCTTAATGATGATACATTTTCCTACAGTCATCAATAACTACAGACCCGCTGAGGTAGGTGCAACAAGCATGAGAAGAGAGATGCTATCAGCACTAATACAGCACGTTACATGACCACAATGTTGACTGGTTGCTTGCCAGAGCAAACATAGGAAAATAGGCTTAAAGGAACAAAGCAGTATAGTACTCCACACCTGGAGCAAGATTTTGTTTATTTTTAAGTTAAAATAGTTAATGGCATCTACTAGAAATGTATAGCTTTTTCTGTCTTAATCCATTAGATAAATATTACCATAGATCATCAATTCAAAGAAAATCATGACAAACTTACTTGGGTGTGGGCTTGGCCAGGATTATTTTATGCAAACTGATTTTTTCTAGGGCTTTGAATAAATCCTAAAAATAAGAGCCACAACACACACTCCTCCTAAAACCCAGTATGTAAGAGGTGAAACAAAAAGCCTTACCTGCCTGTGCAGCTGTAATTAGAGCCGTGTTCCCTTCGTTGTCCTGCCAGTTCACATCAAGGTGAGGGCATTGTGCTAAGGCTATTACAATATCCACATAACCTTGGTAACAGGCAACGATAAGACCATTCTGTAAGTAAAACATAAAGAGAGAGTTAGGTTTACCAGACTCAGAAAAGTTCACTGAGGAAGCATACTAGTCTGCTCTTTTTTTTTTTTCAGACGAAAGAACTGAAAAGGTGTCAACAAAACTAGTGATTAGCTCCAGGCACAATGTTCAGATCCAAAACACTGCTTTTTATCTCTGCTCTTTGGCGAGTAACGTTTGGTGTTCCTCAGAAATTCCTAAGAGAGTACGCATTATATTATGCTACTTGGAGAGTAACTGTTTATAAATGGCTTATGCTTATATGGCTATATACTCTATATCCAAATGAGAATAAATCAGATTTTATTGTATAATAAAATGCAGCTGGCAGGTAAGATGGACTGGACCTGCTCTGTATTTTAATTCTCTGAAAGGCAACTACTTGTTCTCTGAAGGGGAAGTGATAAGCAGGAGTTGTGTTCATCCTGCCTGCTGCTATCTTTAAATACTTCAGGTTTCCCATTAGAACTTTTTTTATAAGCATAAATAAAATAAAATTGCTTTTCGAGTTCCTGTTTAATGTGCTTTATGACAGCTGGAAGCTGTAAAACTTCCAGAAGGAAGCCAAGCCACGACATAAACCTTCTAACTCTCCTTGGTACCAGATAGCATTTCACTCCACAGCGGCAAACTGACAGCTTCCCTAAAACACCACAAAATACACTTGTCATTAATTAAATGGAACGAACAGTACTTAATCCTGGCTGCTCGCTTGACCACTACCAGTAAAACCATCATCTGTGGTCTCCAGGACGACTCGGGCAGCCCGGTGTTCACCTGCACGGGGCTGAGGGGCGCAGAGGAGGGCAGGGGCAGATGGATCAGTGCTCCCTGCGCTCCCTCATCACTGCCAGTGCCTGACTCGGTTTTCTTCAGCTCAGCATCAGTATCTGACTATTGGAACAGATAAGGGCAGAGACAGAAATCTCAACCTCCCAGCTAACCCTGCCTGCCCAGAACGCACTCACGCAGCCATGCTGCAAGTTCATAACCACAAAACGCCAGCAAGAAGGAGAACTCGGTTATGAAAACTGAATGGCCCGCCCTGACTCCTCCATCATTTTTCTAAGCAGTTCTTGCCTAAACATTCTCTTTATTTCTTTTCCCCATGCACACTACCGAGACAGAGATATTCACCAAATGACAACTGTGGCTTCTGATTTATCGTCATTATAACCAGTTAGTTAATATTTCAGTGCCCTGTTTCATTGTTATTCTGGATAGCACTTTTGGCTTAGGTGTCAAACAGCTTCATTAAGATACAGAGGCAATGCCAACTCTTTGGGATGCTCACAAGATATGTAGGGTATTTCTCAATTACATCTTTCAATAAAAGTATTTCTCTGATTCCTTTTATTTTCAATTCACTCTTTTCCTCAGTATGAAGCAACACCCATCACTGCTTTATAGAGACCATCCCCATTTCCTTGTGAAGAACCTGCAGTACTTCAAACCATTCTATTGAAATTGTACAGAGGATTCTGCTTAAAGCCATATATATACATATATGACCTGAAATAATATTCACTAAAACGTATGTACTCTCCTGGTGGGATTGTTCAGATTAATCTAAGCTTTACTACAATGTAAACATTATTGACTTTAAAAAAAATTGTGTCCGTCTCCACTTGAGTGGAGTACTTGAGTACTATTTTAGTTCTTCAATAATTTCACTTTTCACCTGATGTTCAGGATACAGGTCTTTACAACTCAAAAAACTCTGCAGATTTAAAAAATCACCCAGTCATTCACTAAAATGGCAGTTACTGATCATAGCAGAAAACTAAGTATGCAATAATTTGGAGACCTAAAATTCTTGACAGTAAGAAAGGGATCCTATTGTTCACTGAAAAAATTGGCATTTTTTCAAAGAGTGCAATTTTCAAAAAGCCGTAAGAATAACTTAAAGTAGTTTCATTTCTAATGGAAAAAACTGTTTCACTCAGTATCTGAAGGATATTTTCATAGTGTATTTTCACAGGACATTTTTGTGTTCTAAAAATATTTACTAGATGCTTAAAAAATAAAAAAGTTCCTTTTTTGCTCTCTTTAAAAGAAAAAACCAACTGTAGAACAGTAAAACAAACAATATGAACAACAAACATTAGCTCTTTCTTGTGAGAGGCTTTTGCATTACAGTATTTAGGGACTTTTGTCCTACTTTTAGTCTGTACCTCCATCAGATAGGATCTAACACAGCTAACACACTGACGTTCTGATTTCAGCAGACATGAGACACAAATGATCTCAAAATCAATCACCCTCATTCACCATTCTGAGTTTACAAACCATAATGATTACTTAGCTATCAACATTTTCTGAAGTTTATTTTCCAAAGATGCTATCAAAGGATTAAGGAAAGGCAACGACAAGTAGGAGCTTTCTGAGGGATTACACGATGCAGAAGCATGGAGAATCAATTTTGAAGGACAGTTGTATGAATCCGAAGTGGGTCAGGTAAGTGCGTGAGAACCTGGTGTTCGACGGAGCACGCCCAGCACTCCCTGGCCGAGAAGCAAAACGACCGCTCACATGAGGACATGAAAACAAGTTGCTTCACTGCCATATGGTTCCCAGCACGGTCCCGGGCTGTGAGGCTGATGCAAGTGCTCTCCGGTTCCCCTCCCCGGCTATGTGTTTCAGAGGGAGGTGGGTGAGACAGACCGCTTGCCGAGGGACTGCTTTCCTTTGCAGAACTCTTCCAGATGCATCAGATACTGAAATGAGGTGCAGGAGGCTACAGTTTTACAATGAAAATTGCAATAAACCCTTGGACTTGACAGTTGTTGCTCAAATCCTGGTTCAATCATACCATGATAATTTATGGTTTCAGGCTGTGGGGTTTTTTTTTCCTTTTTTTTTCTCTTTGCATTAATTTCTGGCCCTGTCTGTATTCTGCTTGCTGAAAGTTAGTACAAGTGGATCAGCCAGGAAGCACAATAAATCAATCGCAACATGAGTTGTTAGTCTGGAATCTTTAACTTCATATACCAACAAATACTATTATCCACAGCCATAATATATTGCAAACTCTTTCAGCAATCTCAATTAATAAATATAACTGATATAAAATTGTTTTCGGCAAACTGCCTTTTGAAGTAATTGGTAAAGCAGTAGTCTGTATCACAGCCGTCTGCAGGAAAATACAGCTGTGAGCTCAATGTTTTTTCAAACGATAAAAACAAAGCAGTATAAATGAATTTTAGCTAGAAAAGTCTGAACCTGAGTAATCTGGTTATCCTCAGAAAAGAGACGACACTTTATCTCATTAGTGTTCTGCAAAGGCATCAACTATTCTGCTCTTCATATGAAGGGTCATGGTGCAATTATGAAGTTGTCAGTGTACATGGAAAAAAAATGTATTTTTAAAATTGAATTTTACTATTATTTTGTCAGTAAGATCCATTCTCAGACATATTCACTACATGTGAAAGCTTTAGGAGAAGGAAGATTGATAATTCTTAAATGTCTGTCCTCTCTCTAAGACTTCAACATTTCTCCCTCGACAGCATCCTTTTCCCTCTCTTCATATGTCCTCAGTCACCACCTATGTCAATCCATGACAAAAACTCAGACTATTCACATTAATATATGATAATAATCAATTATTAGAAGGAATAACTGTACATCTGTCACAGCATGCAAGCACAGCATCGCTGCTTTTCAAGTACTGTTTTGTTAGCCAAGACTTGCTCTCTCCCGGTCGGCAGCCAGGGTCGCTGCCCATCGTTCTCCCAGACCAATGAAACCGAACAGGCCCAAAAATCTGCTTTGATCCTCTGTGCAGAAGAGACCTTGAACATGAAACAACATTGATGCCTTTGGACTCTAGGAAAATGGATTTCTTCATTACAGGAGAACGGGGTGGCTGGCTTCTCTGAGGTTTGCAACAGATTCGATTTCATTTTTCAAATACCACATACAGACTGCGTGACAAATAAGAAAGCAGGAGTCATCCATCACATCAGCTACATTAACATTTACTCCTAAATTTTCCACATAAGGGGGGCTGAAATTCAGTTCAGTAACAGTTTTTTTCCAAGTAGAAGCCATAATACTGCCAGGTGTTGAGGGCTGTCTTTCCTCTGTGGAATATTTGGCATTTCACAGAGCTTCCCCATAGTTCTTCTATAGTATAAGACATATTTTTATATAACTAGCACAGTTTTGAAAGATTCCTCCTTTGTTTTGAAGTGACAGAGCAAAATTAACAACGCTTTATTTAGAATACATGACAAAACAGTCAGTCTGGGATAAATCACTTGTTTTCTACATATACTAAATAAAGTCTAACTAATTTTCTTCATTTCATCCCAGAGTACATATATGGACATTTCAGGCCTGGGACTACCTGCAGTTAATCAGATGTTGCAACACCTTCCTCAAGCAATGTTTATGAATTGTACGAGTTTCATAGTGCTATTCTGTAATCAGACTAAAAATATTGTATTAAAATTTCCTAGAAAAGCATAAACTTGAAATGTGCATGTTTGAAATAGAATGAAATAGTCTCGGGAAGATTTTGATTCCTTTTAGACTGATATTTCTTCATGTGTCTTTGATTTCATGTAAGACTGGAATACTGCTGCCACTATAAAAACACACTCTGCTTTGCTCAGCTGTGTTGGCTAATGACATAACAATGTGTCTGATTAAGTGAGGTCATGGATATCTCCGGAGACGATTTTATAACTCAGATGTTACAACAAAATTATGGATGCAAGGCTAGTTGTATACTAGATCATTACAGATAATAGAGATCACAAAAAATACTAGAGGATCAATAATGAACTCAAGCTGAACAGCAGAGCAAATCACATACAGCACGCAATAATTTTAGCTTTTAAAAAAATCTCTTCAGGCAACTTATTTTCCACCAAGACGCTCAGAACATAAACAGCTTATTGTAGCTTTTCGTCTGTTATCCCAGACACAAATAGGTCTGGCAAAAGACTAAACTGACATTACCTATTGCTTTTCATAAGCATCGTGATTGCCCTGGTTTCGGCTGGGATGGAGGTCATTTTCCTCCCAGTAGCTGCTGTTTTGGATTTAGTATGAGAAGAATGTTGATAACACTGATGCTTTCAGTTGTTGCTATGAAATCAAGGACTTTTTCCAGTTTCCCATATTCGACTGATGAGCAGGCGTGCAGGAGCTGGGAGGGAGCACAGCCAGACAGACAGCCAAGCTGGCCAGAAGAAATATTCCGTGCCGTAGACGTCAGGCTCAGTTTATGAACAGGGGTTGGCCGGGGGGCAGGAATCAGCTCTTCTCTTTGCCATGAATTCAAATTGTCTCTTGGATGGGAGTTCAAACTTTTCCAGGAGACCAGTCTTTTTGGGGAGTTTTGCAAAATTCACAAAATTCACAATTTTCCAGGTTCCGCTATCGCTGCTCAGAGACTGGCTGCAAATCGGTCATCATGTGGTGAGAAAAACTGTACTGTATATAGCTTGTTTTGCACATTCATATTATCATTATTATTATCAGCAGCAGTAGTAGTAGTAGTAGTAGTATTTCCTCTGTTGTCTTATCAAACTGTCTTTATCTCGACCCATGAGTTTCCCCTTTTGTCCATTTCTCGTCCCCATCCCGCTGTGGGGAAGAGGAGAGGTAAGTGAGCGGCTGTCTGCTGCTTAGTTGCCAGCTGCCGGGTTAAACTATGACAGTGATAAACAACCGTCCAGTTTGCTTTGCACACACCTGTAAGCATTAATGACAATTTTGCAAGGTTGGTTTAACAGCAATGATTAAAACTGCACGTAATTGAATTAAATGAGATAATGATTCATTGTAATCCATAATCATAAGCAGGGACAACTATGAAAATTATGTCTAAGTGAAAAGCATATTACACAAACAATATTATGAGTAATAGAAGTGGAAGAATAATAAAACATAAAGGGATACAAAGTTGTGCTTAAACCTTTTCTTGTTGATTTACTAAAATAATAATTCATATATTAATATTTTGTGTTATACATAACTCACTATTATAGCAGAACTATAGATAACTATCACTCACTATAACATAACTTACATACAAAGCAAAAAAACCCAAAACAAACCAGGTCAAGTATTTCAAAATAAATCTCCCAAAATTACTTGAGGGAAATTCTGAACTCCACTAAAAACTCTGCAACTCTCTGAAACTTGGGTTAACAGAGATTATAAATTTACTTTGTATTAAAAAAGAACAAAATTTAGTGCTGAGCATCACTATCCGCTATAAACTGATCTGTGTACAATGCACAAAACCTTCCAGTCTGCATAAAGCAATCTGAGAAACTTTCATAAATGGCTTGAGCTTATATTATAATTGGTTTAGCTGATTAGATCAACGATGACTGAGATGGGGTAATTATTCAGGTCATCAGTCCCATGAAAAGTGGTGTTTATGTGCTACAGAAATCCATCAGGCAAGTAAGCTTTAATATTATCTGCACAAAATAATTTAGGCTGACCTTTTAGAGAAAGGGCTGCAACAGCCTAGTCACATACAAATTTATATTGGGAAAGTGACACAAAAAGCATTGGGAATTTAAATTAATTTTGTCTGACTGTTGCTTGGACAAAACCCTGCGTGCCTGGAGGGGGACAAGGGGAGAGATGCTGATTTTGCCAGGGAAAGTGATCAGACAAGTGCGAAAAGAGTATTCAAGCAGGGACGGAGCAGCGGCGCGCAAAACTCTGTCTCCTCTCCAGAGGAACCCAGCAGCCCGAAGCACAATCTTCTATGCAAAAGCAAGCTTAAATGGCACTGCCCCTTCCAGTGCCTGAATACTGAAGGCACAAAATCGCCACCTTCACTTCACAGCATCACAGGCGCTCGCAGATTCATTTCCCAGCGTGAATCGCATCCCACTAGCTGAAAACACGGGCCAGTCCGCGGACACGCAGATGATAACGCACCATTTTTCCCCTCCATTTGGTGGGATGTGTTCCACTTCACTTACTTCATAAACACGTCTTGCATCAGTCAGGCCACATGTCTTTAAGTAAAGGTATAGCTTAGTATATGTATCATCTCTGCAAAAGTCCTTACTTAATCCATTCTAATCCAAATCTCCATGATCACCTCTAAAAATAGTCCCAGGGAAGTTCATTTTACTATGCCTGCAAAAGCTCTCATTACACAACAAAGAAAACCAGTGCCACTTGTGTAATAAATCAAACAAGAGGAAAAGGTAACAAAATTCGTGTGACTTTCCTTATTTACTAACACGTACGTTGTCTGAATTGGTTTCAGTGTCACTGGTGACATGAGCAGCTGGCAGGATCCTCAGGAAGCTGCTGCCAAGGGCCATAAGGGACACACAAGGCAAATAAACACACGCCGTGTAGCCAGAGATATTCCAGTGGGTGGGATATACAGGAAACAAATCCTTTTATCATATGGCAATACTGAGAGATGCTTATGAGGAATTAACCCTTCTCTATTTTTTTTTTTATATCAAGCCACATAATAAAAGCAAATAATTCAATAAGAAATCAAAACCCTTGAGCTGATGGGGACTTGGGGGTTGCACGCTGTTCCACAGGAGGCTGGAACACGTCCCCAGCTCCCACGCTGCCCGACCTCCTCTCCCAGCGCCAGCCCTCTGGCTGCCTCTTGACACAGCTCCCTCCACCGAAGCTGTGGGGAGAGGATGACCAAAGAGTCAGACGATTGCATCTGCAACCACGGGAAGCCCGACAGGAGAAAAACTGGAGCGTTACACCAAAAACAGCAATCCTTTTTTCCCTCCCTTTTGTGGGGAGTTCTCCTCATCTCCCCGTGAGGCAAACCCCGGGTGAGACAACACCTGGTTGCTGAGGAGCCCTTCACCGCACCCCGTCCCCGAGCGATGCTCCGGGAGCCGCAGGAGGATGCTTCTCCCTCACGCTCCCTTACCCGCGGCATCTGCTGCCACCTCCCACCCCGCTCGCACCACCCCGGACCACGCCGTGCCCAAGGGGCTGGGGGGCTGCTGAAGCGCAGAAGGCGCTTTCCGACTCTGTAGCCTGACCAACAGCCAGCGCTCGCCGGCACCTCCTCTCCCCAACGCCGGAGGAACGGGCTGTGTTGCTCCTCGCTGCATCACACCCTCTCGCCCACCTCTTTCGCTGCAGGAGGAGGGCAGCAGCGGAGGGCACTCAGGGTTACACCCAGCAGCGGACACAGCCCTGCAAAAGCGCATCTGCCGAGGGGCACGGTGTCCATTGCGCTGCAGGGCCTGGGCTGCACTGCCTGCTGTTTCACTGCCAGTTCCGATGACACTTGGTGATACTTCTATTAGAACAGTAGCAACCGGACTTGTGTTGTCACATGCAAAGCCTTTGATTGTTCCTTCTTCTCCGAACAGCGGCTGGAAACAAAGAACTGAAGACCTGAACGCATGGACAAGGGCTCGTAGCAGCTACAGCTGGCTCAGACATGTTTTAGCACTGAGGCGCTTGAGTCAGGAAGCATAATGCAATTCCACTGAAATATACATGTATATTGTAAAAAATAATTGCTCAGGATGTTAGCAGGTATACACATTCATGTCAAGATCAATTTTATTAAAATAATGTATTACTTTGCAGTGACAGCTGGTAAGACTGTATTAGGAATGTACTCGTCAGTCTGAGGTTTCCTCAGGAAGGAGAACTGCCTTTGTTAGCGACAGCAGACTGTTGTGCAGCAAAGCAATACGCAGAATGAAGAAGCTTATATGGAAAGAGAGGAAACTGGGATCATTTTCCCACAACCGAAAAAAGTGACATTTGATGTGGTCCAGTCAGTCCAAAATTAAACTTTGCAATGTATGTGAGGGATCTGGTCACAGCAGAAGTAAACAAGGTATAGTTTTAGAAAAGTAATATGTAAGGAATTTTTAAGGAAATACTGTTTAATTAAAATAACACATACTTAAAATGAACTGACAGGTCACCTAGTGAAGCTTATTGCCATTTTCCATACGTTAAAAGGTCAATATCTCTGGATTCAATAATATGGGAAATCAGCCCAGGATACCATTTTGGGGGAAAGGTGCGCTGCTCTGCTTAGGGGGTGCCTGACTGTAAAGGACAAAAATACTGTGGGTAGACGGTAGGATAAGGAGCACGGTTTTCATCAGGTTAATTTTCATATTTTCAGTTTATTTAGACTGCCGTGTTGGATACAACTACGAAGTAGTCATGATCCCTGACAAATAATGCAGCCTTACTAATCCTAGCTTTCCTGTTTGTATAGCACATACTAATCAGTGTTAATACTGTCAAATGTTAGTGCTAAGTTTTGATAGTGTTGACAGTAATAACACATGATACATAGCAGCCAAATTTATACATCCCTTTTTGCTATGCCTGTTTTTCAAGATCCAGGCTAGATGTGGGTCACTCTTCTCTGGCTTAAAAGGAAGAGATATTTATATGAAAGAAATGAGAGGTCTGCCTTCGTAAAACAATGTAGATGATGTACTGAACTTTAATGGGGGGATCCTGATGGAAACCCAGAAGGCATTTCTACCACAAATCCCATGTCTGCACCTTAAGGTGCGCTAAACACCAGCAATCCAAAGCATTAACTGCAGAGGGCTGGGGGAGGCAACGTGACAGACTCCCACCGACGTCAGGATCCTGCCCCAACGAATGGTGAGTGGATTTTAATTTCATTTATTTGTCTTTCACTGGCTTGCTATGCAACGTCTCACAAGGCTTCCAAGGGACGTGAACCATCCTGTGAACAAGGATAATGTATTTCCAGATCCTTAAATGAACAGCACGTTCTTATGCTTTACTCGGAACACAGGTTTCCAGCTAGTGACAGATGTACAACAGCGAAGTGCTGACTTCTTCCTCCTGCGAGTATACGAGGCCGGGAGCGCCTGCTGCTCCGGCCAACTGCTGCGCAAAGCTGCAGTGGGTTTGGGAACCACTGAAAGAAAGCGAGTTTGTAAGAAGGATCAAAATGTACCTTTTGTGGAAATAATTATATGGAAAATATTTTGGAGCATCTCTTGATTGCCAGATTACTTCCAAATCCGATGTTACAATAATAGTCTTCCTAGCAATTCTATCACTGATTTTTTTTTTCTTTCAGAAAGCCAAACCCCCTAAGAGCTAAACAAAAGGACAGTCAAAGGTGGATCACCTAACAGCATAACTCAAACCTGGTGTGACTTGTATCCAGTGCACTCTCTCACCACTTCAGACCTTTGGGAACGTTCAGAAACCACTTTAGATCTGAACTCCAAGTCCTGAGCCTGACAGACACAACTGTTAGCTTCTCTGCTGGTCTTTAAATACATACGTATCTTCACACACATTTAAGATAAAAAGGAGAGTTTGCAGCATTTTAAAAATATATTTTGTAGTGCACTCAGAAGCCCTGTGAAATGCATTTTGTGCACTGACATAACTTTGACAAAAGTACTTCCCTTGGCTTTAAGACATATGATTCAGCTCCTCTCTACGCGTTTAATAGATACATTTTCCCTTCTGTTATGTTCTGTCAGACACAGGCTGACTGGAGCTTAGATCTGTTGCAAGAGGCTAAACAGAGTGAATGCACAGGTTTTTTCAGGAGACCTCTCCAAAAGTAATGACTCACAAAATCTTTGTAAGCAATAACTTTCAATTTGACACTGGCTAAAAGATAAATGTACAACCTTCTACTCTGTCATAATTTATCATTGCATCTAATTTGTCTTTTCTATAAACAACACTTCAAAGGCTCCAGTGCCTTTTCACTGTGGAGTTCTCTCAAGAGACACAGCCAGCGATGAGCTTGCAAGCACCCTCTTGTGGCAATGAACTCCTGCAGCTGTATCAGGAAAGACCTTCCCAAGCAGTTTCAGTTCCTTTCCTCCAACTTTTGTAAATTCGTTTTGCTTGTGTTTCCCTGAGCCTCTCGGTTGTGGAATTGCACCAGACCCAAACCTTGTAAAGAAAGAGCCCAGGAAGAGGTCTGTCCATCAGTGGCTAATCTGCCACTGGGGGAAAAAAAAAAGGTCTATTTCTTCAAAAGAAAATCAACATTATCAAGAAAAAAAACCATCAGGGTGAAAGCTCTTCCTTGCAGAGGTCCTGTGCTCACCAAGCAGAGCGGCTGCATACCCTTCCTGGGACACCAGAGATGGGGGACTGCCTGGACGCTACACACAACGCTCCGTAATACCACACACAAAAGTACCAGCCTATTTCCTCACCCTTTGATCTAAAGCAGCTGTAAGAGCGATGAAAGCCCAGTCTCCATCTTAGCCTGCCATTTGACAGCAAGTTTCATAATGACAGCAATGGATAAGTAACACCCTCGTTGTCTTCCCATCCTCCCCTGTGCTCCGGCTTTTGAGCCTCCTTGCTTCTTTTTCTCTAACACATCTCTTAGTCCTCTACAACCTACTGTAGGTGACCCTGCTTCGGCAGGAGGGTTGGACTGGATGACCCACAGAGGTCCCTTCCAACCCCTACCATTCTGTGATTC